>Ga0076140_105_pt1 | contig 93030 bp, 94 predicted proteins | sample RifGroC2_FD_67726 | JGI IMG/M metagenome (GOLD analysis project Ga0076140, IMG submission 67726) | Parcubacteria bacterium GW2011_GWC2_44_17
ATGTTTTATGGAGAAGCGCGTTTGTGATTGTCGCGGGGTAAAGGTTGAAAAGGTCGTAAGCGTATGTGGTTGTGTTGTTGTTTGGATCGGTTGCGGTTACTGGAAGACCAAATGAGTTGTAGGAGGTGTATGCGCCGACGTAACGGCTACGAGTGTCCCACCATTGTTCTGTGCCTGTAAGGTTGCCATAGATCACTTCCCAAAGCGGTTTGTTGTCGTAGTAGTAATGCGTCTCGCTTTTTCTCGTGCCAGTGAAATCTGTAATGATTGTCGTACCCGGGAGCCCCATAATATGCGCTCCGGTATTTATTGCATACGTGGTGTTTGTTGTTACGCTGTCTGATAATGTATCAGTAAATGAGCCGTCTTCTTTGCCGTTCACTTCGCCGTACTCTGTGGTGAAAATGATGTTGCCATATCCATCATAAGTATACGCGGAAGCCGTGTCTTTGTGGTTGCCGGAAACGTCAAAAACTGTGTCAACACTTGATGCGAGAAATACGAAAGCGACTCCGTACCCTTGGTTTTGCTGATCCCATCGGTTAATTGTTTGAGCGAGCTTTCGTCCGCTTGCCTCGTACACTTCCTCGCGATACAGCCGTCCTTTTTTTTGAATCGTGTCTTGATATTCGCCAAGCGCGCTTCCATCCGCGCTTCCTTCGCCTTGGTGATAGTATCGCACTACGGAGCTTCTGTCTTCGCGAGTTGTTGTTACTTTATGAAAGCCGGCGAATCTGTTTTCGTTCGCGTCTTTTGAGTCCGCGTAATAATACCCGCCTTCGTATGAGTAGGAGACGGCGGAAGTATTGCCGAGCCCGTCATTCTCTTTAATTTGCGATACCGTGAGGAACGGAAACGGCAGGCGCGTGTTTTGGTATTGGTTTGATAAAGTATAGGAAATGTTTTTACTGCCGTCTTCCGGGTACGTGATTCCTGTGAGAACGTCCGGCGTCGCGCCTTTGCCAAGATAAATGTTCTGGTGCCAGCGGCTGTATTTTGATTGAAGCTGTTCAGTTGCGACTGACGCAGGCCTAACAACATCTTTTGGGTCAAAACCATAATAGGATTCGGCAACATCAACAATATCATCGCCGTTAATGTCAACGATCAATGCCTCTAAATCCACTGTTGTTATATTCGGAAACGCGTCCAGAACATACGTCATGAACCATTTAGGTATCGTGTTCTCCCATGCTGACGAGCGTGTCCATCCATTCACGCCATTGTTGAGATAAACCTGATTGATTTGCATTGTATCGGGAATCGTTTGATACACTTTCATCTCATTGTACGAACGGATTATATCAATGAATCCGTCGCTGTTTACATCAGCAAATCTTGTGAGGGGATGTAAGTCCATCGGCCATTGATTTGGCTGTGGAGTTGGGGTAAACGGCTCGAGCGTCATTTTCCAAATCGCGCTCGGCGTGCTTTCCCATCCGTTGAAACCGTTGTTTAGATACACGCTTCCCGGAGAGCTTTCGGATGTTTGATCAACAGCAATAATATCAACAAAGCGATCGCCGTTGACATCTAATAATTGATAAGTATCTTTGTCGCTGTTGTAGCTAAAATATATTGGTATAGAATAATCCTGTCGCACTTCAAATCCATGGCCGGTATTGAGCGAAACGACTTTAGTGCTCTCTTCAAGATGATCAAAATCCGGACTGCGATATCGCGCATATACAAAATCGTTCAGCCCATCGCCGTTTATATCAGCGACGCGGCCTCCACCATTGGTTGGTATATCCCACTCTGGAGCGCGAATCCAGCCGTTAACGCCGTTACTTAAGTACGCGCCAGGTTCTGCTAAAGCGTCGGTTAATCCGTCGCTATTGATATCAAGAAGGAATGCTTCGGCGGGTCCTTGCAGAACCTGATTATACAGCCGTCCAGTAAATGGTTTGTTCCAGGGTATCTTAGAAAAAGTACCGTTGCCGGTATTTTGAAACGCTTCCAAATTAGCCGGGTCGGCATATATATCAGTACGGCCGTCTCCATTGAGTTCAAGAAAAAAACTTCCTCCAGTTTCATTTGCGTTATTAGAAGAGGAGATAAAATTTTTCTGCGGCGGCAAAGTAACATTCACTGCCGGCGCGCTTTCCCACCCCGGCGTTTTTGTTTGATATGAAAACGTTGTTTTAGGGAAAGTGGCGAGAACCCCGGATTCGCTCTTTCCTTGTTCCTGAATACCGGTTAACAATGTTCGCACTTTGTTATCACCGTTGCCGTACCAAAAAGTGTATCGCCTGCGGTCTTGACCGTTTACTTTGATCGTAATCGCAGAAACCAGATACCGCGTTTCCGCTTTGAATCCAGCCGCATAACTTATCGTCGGATCAAGGCGGTTGGAAGCTGTGGCTCCGCTTGCAAACGGCTCAAAGGCGATTTCGTAGATTCCCGGGTCGTCTTCATAGCCGGTGTAACGAATGCGTTTCGGATACACGCGGCCTTTGTCTTTGAAGTATTCATATTTAATCGTGTTGCCGCGCGTGTCTTTGATTTCGTCCAATAACCACGAATTGATCCTTGTCGGCGCTAACGGATCATCGTTTCTTGAAGCAGAAGTTGATCCAAAAGTATATTTTGTTCCGCTTTTGTCTTTTATTTCCCACTGTTCTCCGGAATCTACTTTCGCGCTGTATGAGCCGAAGTTGTCGGTTTTGGTGTAGAGGGTTGCGAATATAAGGTCGAGAGGTAGCTCCATCCAGTTGACTCCATTGTTGCCATACTGGACGAGTCTGCCGTTTGGATATGTGTCGGACGCATTGTTGTAGGTGAACGCGTATCCGTCAGGAAACCGTCCTGATGGACCTTGTGTTGCTGAAATAACAATCCATGCCTTTTTGCCGGGGCTTATGATAGCCGATTTTGGAAACATAACATCAAAAAAAGCTCCATTTGCTATGTTATCCCACTGGCTTTTCGTCATGGATGTCGCGGCTATATAATCTCCACCATAAGAAGGAGAGTTGTTTCTATCAAAAGAAATGGTAAATTGTATATCCTGAATCGGCGAGCCGATAGTGCCGTACTTTTGGAGTCGTATACCCTCAATAAGTGTGATTGACGGAGTAAAACTTTGCGCTATGACTAATTCACTATTTGCTCCATTTACCCCTACTTGTGCGCCATTGTTTCCTCCGGTGAGATTTACCGCATCCTCAAATAAAGGATCGGCAACACCCACCGGCACCACTTCTTTTTGATCTCCAAACCAGTTCAGCATGAAGTTGTGCGGGTTATAGAGTTCGTTTGGCGTGTAGGAGCGGATTTGTTCAACGGAAGGGATCGGCATATCCCAGCCGTATCCGAAAATTGAATCGTTTGCGTTATTTTGAGAACTGTATTTTAAGGAAAGAGACGGCGTCATTCCGGCGCGCCCGGGCGGAAGAGAAATTGGGTACTCGGCAACCGCGGCGCCGCTTGAGGGATCAACATTAACGTCCGTTTTCGGATGGGTTGTTCCGGTGTTTGGAGAGGGCGGCGCGGGCGTTTCTTCGGTTTCGGTTGTCGTTATCGGCGCGTCTTCTTTTGCAAGAGCAGGGGAGTCGGTAGTTTGTTCGTCGCTTGTTTTTTCGTCGGCAGGAGGTTCTTCAGATGAAACCGATGAATCTGTAGTATCAGATGCAGGCGCAGTTTCTTCTGAATCAGTTATCGCTTGCGCCGGAATAATGTTTGTTACCGCAATCGCAAGAAGAAGAAAGATTGCGATAGAGCGTTTTGGCGTAGTCATAAAAGATATGTTATTCACAGTTTTTAGCGACGGCTGTAGCGAAAGCCGTCGCATAAAAAATAATGCTTCAATAAAACACAAATCGCCGTTTTTCCACTTTTAGAGCCGTCCCAGATTTTGAAGAATGTCGTTACAGGCAGAATTATGGTAGCACAAAAATTTAATTTTTGCTATGATACGCATCTTATGAAAACTATAACTATTCACACAGACGGAGCCGCGCGCGGAAATCCTGGGGAAGCTGGTGCCGGAGCGGTGATAAAAATTCAAAATTCAAAATTCAAAATTCAAAATTATTGTGTTAAGTTATATCTTGGTATTGCGACGAATAATCAGGCAGAATACCAAGCTCTCATTATTGCGCTTGTTGAGGCGCAAAAAATTATTCAAAAAGAACGCATTGAAGAAGTGAAAGTTCTTTGTTATAGTGACAGCGAACTTTTAGTCCGCCAAATGAAGGGAGAGTATCGGGTAAAGAACAAGGATCTGCAAGTGTTATTTTTGAAGGCGCTTGAACTTGTAAAAACATTCCAGCGCGTTTTATTTATCCGCATTCCGCGCGAGAAAAACAAAGAGGCTGACGCGCTTGCAAACGAGGCGATAGAAAAGCACTAATGATCAAATACACGAAAAAATTTCCTAAACATGTTGCGCTTTCCCTAAAAGAAAGGGAGGGTTTGAATTATTTTGCGGCTCGTCTGAAAGGGGATTTAGACAATAGTTTAATTGAAGTTAAATTGTACGGATCGCGAGCGCGAGGGGACGCAAGGCCGAATTCCGATATAGACGTGCTCGTAGTCTTAAAAAAAGATTCAGAGCGCAAAAAAATGGCAGTCTACGACCGAAGCGTGGAGACGCTTAGAAAATACGGCGTGCTTTTATCGGAGCATATAATGAATGAAAAACAGTATCTTTACGAAAAAAAACTCCCTTCTTTATTTCTGCAGTTTGTGGAGCGAGAGGGGATATCATTACTATGAATTTACAAGAATACAATAACTTTGTTTAGCTTAAAATTTATCAAAACACATAAAATTGACGCGCGATATGTTCGTATTTTCAAAGAAGCGGAGCGGGACAGAATAGACGCGGATTATCGTTTTTTAGAGGAATTCACCAAACAGGACGCGGAGAGCGTGCATAAAAAGGCTGAAGAATTTGTAAAGATGGCGGATAAATTCTTAAGCGTGAAATTAAAGGGTCGCAAAAGAAATAGTATTGATATACGCGGTATGTTGTGGTAGAAAATTTGCCGCTATCGTCTAGTGGTCAGGACACTTGGTTCTCAGCCAAGTAACCGGGGTTCGACTCCCCGTAGCGGTACCATTATGCCAAAAATCTACACCAAAACTGGAGACAGGGGAGAGACGGGGCTTGGAAACGGACGGCGCGTTTCAAAAGATTATCTGCGGATTGAGGCAATCGGAGCTGTTGATGAAGTGAATGCGTGGATAGGGATGAATTACAATTCAAAATTTAAAATCTGCGAATGGCTAAAAGAAATTCAAAAAGATTTGTTTATTGTGGGAGCGATCATGAGTCAGTCCAAATTAACAATGAACGTCGCTATCGGTGAACGGACAGAATTTTTTGAGAGAGCCATTGACACTCTCACAAATGAACTCCCTCCATTAACGAATTTTATACTTCCGGGCGGGAGCGTTACAGGCGCGGCGATTCATGTTGCGCGAACTGTGTGCAGAAGAGCCGAGCGCAGAGTTGTTTCGCTCATGAAATCGGAGAATGATGAGAGTTTAGCGCCAGTTATTATGTATCTCAACCGCTTGTCTGATTTTTTCTTTACGCTCGCGCGGTTTGTGAATATGCAAGCCGGAGGAACATCTCATTTGACCCGACCTTTTGGCGCACTGCGGAAATCGGCGAGATAATAGCGCAATTTTTTATTCTAGCGTTCGTTATGCTCGCCGTATTTTTTATTTTTGGGCTTATCGCGCGCGCGTGGCTTATGTGGCGAAGATCGCTTTACAGGAAAAGCGTTTCGTTTATCACTTATGCAATTGACATTCCGCCTGAAGAAATCAAAACGCCAAAAGCGATGGAGAATTTAATATCACAGCTTTACGCAATCAAGTCAAAATTCAACACGTTCGAAAAATGGTGGAAAGGGCAGTACACATTGCAAACCTCGCTTGAAATTATTGCCCAAGACGGCTATGTGCAATTTTGCGCGTACGTGCCGCATAAATACGAGTATCTTTTTAAGAAAGCTGTGTATGCTCAATTTTCAGATGCGCATATCAGCGAAATTGAGGATTACGCAAAAGCCATTCTCACGGATGATTTAATCTCGTCAAATCCCGCCGGGCGCTATGAATTGTGGGGTACGGAATTTATGCTTACAGCCGCCTCGTATTATCCGATCCGCACCTACTCGCTTTTTTCAGACGCAAGCGGAGACGAGTTTGCCGATCCGCTCGCATCGCTTTTAGAAATGATGTCGCATCTTCATCGCGGCGAGAGATTTTGGTATCAGGTAACAATCACGCCGACGAGGAAAGCGTGGCAGAAAGCCGGGATGCAGGCTATACGCGATACGGTTGAAGGAGTAACGCGGAAGAAACTTTGGGTTCCCGAGTTTTTGATTCCGTTTTTTCGCATTTTTGCCGATGTCATGCGGCTTTTCATATACAGCATTTCTCCGCCAGGGGAATCCGCAAAACCAAAAAAGGGCGCGGAAAAAATTCTTACTATGGTTCCTCCGGAACACGAGATTATCATAAAAGCGATGCGGGAAAAATTATCGCGGCTCGGATTTTCTGCGCATGTCCGCGCGCTTTATATCGCGGAAACTGGAGTGTTTGACAAACGCCAAGTTGCCGGGGATTTTCAGGGCATCATGCGCCAGTTTGCAAATCCGCAGATGAACTCGCTTGCATCAGACATGAAAGTGGAAGTGGATTTTCCGCAATTTTTGTTTCCAAAAACGCGCGCGAAGTGGCGCAAAAGGTGGCTTTTAGAACGCGCGCAGTTTCGCTATAGCGGCATCGGAGCTGATAAGCCTCGTTTATGGCAGAGAATTAAAGCTGATCAGATCAAAAATATTTTGAGCGTTGAAGAGCTCTCCGGACTTTGGCATTTTCCGATTCCGGAAATCGCTGATAAACTCGGGCTTTTGCGCAGAGTGTCTTCTAGAAAAGTGCACCCCAAACAATTATTGCCGGAGGGCGAAAGAGGCGACAGCCCCGGGCTTGACGCAGATGTTACTTTTTTTGCGCAGACGAATTATCGCGCGCTTAACCGGCGTTTCGGCATCAGACAGGAAGATCGGCGCCGCCATATGTATGTTATCGGAAAAACCGGAATGGGCAAAACTACGCTTCTTGAAAATATGATTTATCAGGACATTATGCGCGGAGAAGGGGTCGCGGTTATTGATCCGCACGGAGACCTTGCAGAGAGCGTTATTGATTTGATTCCGCAGAACCGAATCAATGATGTTGTCTATTTCAATCCGGCCGATCAGGAATATCCGATCGCGTTTAACATTATAGGAGTTGAGAATGAGGCCCATCGGTATTTGATTTCCTCGGCGCTTGTCGGCATTTTCAAAAAAATCTGGGCTGATTCGTGGGGGCCTCGTTTGGAATATCTTTTGCGCAATTCGCTTTTGACGCTTCTTGAAACGCGCGACAACACTATTTTGGGCGTGCCTCGTTTGTTTGTTGACGCGAGCTATAGGAAGCGGCTTGTGAAATCAGTAAAGGATCCTGTGGTGCGCACTTTTTGGGAGAGCGAGTACGCGAAATATAATCAGACGTTTCAGGTTGAGGCAGTGTCTCCTATTCAAAATAAAATCGGGCAGTTTACAACAATTCCGATGATCAGAAATATGATCGGGCAGGTTCAGTCCAAAGTGAATTTCCGGGAGATTCTTGACGAGCGGAAAATTTTGATCGTGAACCTTGCAAAGGGGCTTATAGGCGAGGATGTGTCCGCTCTGCTTGGAGCGACAATAATAAGCAAGTTACAGATCGCGGCGATGATGCGCGCGGATCGCCCGGAATCTGAACGGCAGGATTTTTATATGTATATTGACGAGTTCCAAAATTTTTCAACCGACAGTTTTGCTGTGATTTTGTCTGAAGCGAGAAAATATCGCTTGAATCTTGTTATGGCGCATCAATATATTGAACAGCTGGACGAGATGGTCGCGGCGGCGGTGTTTGGAAATGTGGGGACGAGCGTTGTGTTTGGGGTAGGAGCCGAAGACGCGCGTGTTTTGGAGGCGCAGTACGAGCCCGAGTTTATAGCGCAGGATTTGGTGAATCTGGGGAAACATGAAGTTGTTTTGCGGCTTATGATTGATGGGGCAACCTCGCGCCCATTTTCAGCCGCGACTCTTCCTCCGCTCGGCGCGCGCGAAGTTTCATCCCGAGATAAAATTATCCGCGCGTCCCGCGAGCGGTATTCCACTCCGCGCGAAGTGATTGAGGAGAAATTACAGCGCTGGCTCGCGCTCCCATCGCATGAGGAGAAGAAGCTACTCAATGTAAACCGGACTTGACGGACCATAAAGGCCCGTTAAGATAAAGAAGATATTATGTCCACTATTCATAAATTGATCGTCGGTAACTGTATGAGTATGCATGAAGTAGCTGACGGCGGCGTCCATCTTGTCGTTACATCTCCACCTTATTTTAATGCGCCTTTTGACTACAAAGGACTTTTCAAGAGTTATGGGCAGTACCTTGGCGTGTTACGTTATGTTGCCAAAGAAACCCATCGAGTACTGCAAGATGGCAGGATAGTCGTATTGAACATTGATGATATGTTGATAGACGGCGAAAAATTTCCTATCGTTGCTGACGCGACAAAAATTTTTCAAGAAGCCGGTTTTAGATACAGGGACAGAATCATTTGGAAAAAGCCAGATGGCTATTTAAGAATTAGTCGTCGGAGTGGAGTTATTTTACAAAATCCCTATCCGATGTATTTTTATCCCGATAACCTACTGGAAAACATAATAATTTTTCAAAAGGGTAAATTTGATTATCACTCAATCTCTAAAGATGTGCGGGAAAAATCAAAAGTGGACACAAAAGAAATCCAAAAAAATAAATGGTACATGACTCTTTGGGAAATGAATAATGTAATGCCCGGTTCACCACTAGAAAAAGGCATCGCGGCTTTTCCAGAAGAATTGCCATATCGCGCGATTAAACTTTTTTCTTACAAGGGTGAAACCGTATTGGACCCATTTACCGGTAGCGGCACAACGATGAAAAAAGCGCGCGAATTAGAAAGGAATAGTATTGGTATTGAAATAAAAAAATCACTTGTTCCAGTTATCAAAAAAAAGTTAGGTTTTGATGGCGGTCAAAATACTTTTTTCACCGATCAAAACGACAAATTAGAAATTATCAACCGTAAAGCAGGAAAATATGGACATATTAGCTAAAATCAAAGGTATAAAGTATGATCCGCTTCTTTGTCGGGATTTAGAAGTTTTTGGTTACAAAGATTTAGAAAAAGCATTGGCTTCTTGTGCTTCTTTTATTCTTAAGATCAATAAAGAAAATAGAGTCGCTATAAGTTGGTGGGTTTCGGCTAAACGCACTCGTTCATATCCTTACACAAGAGTTTATGACACTTTGGGTTTTTCCGGAAAGAAAATAACAATAATTCCAGTTTTTAAAGATGAGGGAAAAGAAGGCGATAGAGACTTTTTACAATGGGATACAATTTCACTGATGAGCTTACTCGGGATTTATGTCATTGTAGCTTATTATAGCGACGCCGAAAGAAGCCAAAGATATAGGCATAAAATTACAAATCAGCGTTTCGATATTGTTTACATCAGAGAACAAATTAAAAACATTCTTTCTTATCAATCGGACGCTTTACACTGGAACCTTGCTCATATTGATAGGATTGGGCAAATCGGAAAAAATGCGCTAGAAGCTTACGCTCAAATTTCCAAAAAATTAAAAGTAGAAATGCACTCGTGGCAAACTGCGGAAAAAAGAATTGCCGAGCTTTTGAAAGGCAAAGATGAATTTATGAAGTTGTCGCGAATGTTGGCAGAAAAAGCCCAGAAACGAGAACGATTAACTATCCAACCAAAAGAGAATTTATCGGGGACAAAAGCAATAATCACAATACAAAATTATTTAGGCGGTTATTATTATTTCACTTCGGACGAAGCCGAAGTTAAAGGAAATAATGTTTTTCTCATTGAAGGAAAGCACAGTAAAAATAATTCTTTGCCATCTTTGGAAGACATTAAAGACGGATTATTAAAAATGATTTTATTTACAAATTTGGAAGATGTAAAAATTGATGATAAAAATTATCATCCTAAAGCTGTGTTAAAGTTAACAATGAAAGAGTTTAATCCGCAAAAGTTAAATCCGTCACAAAGGAAGGTCATTACTAGGCTTCAAAAAGAAGCAAATGCAAATGATTTTAAGGTTACTCTAAAATAAATATGGACAACAGCAAAAGCGACGAAATAATATTTGCCGTAACAGTTGAAGACTTACAAAATGATGCTATCACCCGAATCGGTAGAAAATTAACCGACGATGAACTGTACACTGCAAAAAAATGCATTGAGTCTGGGTTGTCGACTGTGATTGGCATAACTATGAAAGCCGCAATTGATGAAGCTGTTTCATTAAATCGTCAAACCGAACAACAAAGGTGATTTTATCTCATATAAAAGGAATATGTTGGAATGGTTGGCGGTGTATTTTTTCCAAAATCCCAAAGCAAAAGCGCATACGCTAATCTCAATTCCTTGCAATCCTTATGAGCCAAAGCCGTATGTGCGATGGACAATGAAGGGTATGCTTGACTTAAACGAAGAAGTGAAAATCGCTGAAGAATTTTGGGATTTTCTCGCAGGACAGGGGACGTATGAAAATTTACTTGATTGTTTTGAACAGGCTGGAATTGAGTTACGGACTGAAATGGACAGATATTTTTCTAAGTTTCATTAACCTTCCGCATCGTCCGTATCCTCCACAAGTGCGCTAGTGATGGCTAGAGCGGCGCTCGAGATCATCTCATCCGCCGTTTTTTGTTCCTCTTTTAGAAAATTGGAGAGCACGAAATCAGCTGGATCAATTTCAGATGGGACTGGTCCAACGCCGAGCCGAAAGCGCTGGAATTCCCGCGAACCGAGCTTGTCAATTATTGACTGTACTCCATTGTGCCCTCCGGACGATCCTTTCTTTCTGATACGCAGAGTCCCGAGCTGAAGATCAATGTCGTCGTACACGATCCAAATGCGATCCAGCTTGATTTTGTAAAACCGCGCGATTTTTAGAACCGCCTCTCCGGAATTGTTCATGAACGTCTGCGGCTTGGCGAGAATAATAGTATTTTTTATAATGACGATTTCGCTTTCAAATTTTTTCCGTAATTCGCCTGCCTGTCCGGTAGGCAGGTAATTTGTAATTCGTAATTTGGCTATAATCGCGTCAATCACTCTAAACCCGATATTATGTCGGGTTTTTTCGTATTTTTTTCCTGGATTTCCAAGTCCAAGAATTAGACGCGGGTTAGAGTTTGCGATAGACATAGATTGGAATTTTAAGCCACGATGTTTTTTCTTCAGAAAATTGATCGCTTTTCATCTGAAACATATATGATGCGATGCAGGCGTTTTTTTGAAGTTCAGTCTCAAACTTCACGCGCAGAGATTCTATTGAGGGTCTGGTTAAAAAGATAAACACATAGCGCGCGTTGCGCAAATCAAAGTTCGTCCAGTCATTTTGTATGAGCGTGATTTTATGTCTGTGTTTGGATGCGAGACGCCGCGCGCGGGCAACTATGGAAAGCAGTCGCGATTTTTCTATCCCGATGAGCGCCGCATTTTTAGGCGCATAGCGCGCGAGATGAAACAGCATTTTCCCGGAGCCTGATCCAAGGTCAACAATTTCAATCGGCTCTTTCGATCTCCCCATTGTACAATCTGTTAAACCGGAGACCTCGGCCATTTTTTTGATTGCTCCGCGCGGGGTCGGCACATACGGAACAGCGGCTCGAAGCGTTGTAAAGATATAAAACAATCTCGCGAGCGCAAAATAGGCAAGGAGCAAAATAACAATCTGTAAAATAATTAGAAACCAAGCCAGCATAAATTTTTATTCGTTATCTGCGCCTGTAACTACAATGCCAGTGCCCCAAAAACCAAACTCTCGGCGAAGTTCGTTTTCCAGATACCCAAGATAGTGCGCAGGAAGATAGGTATTTTTTGGAATTATGACAGAGAATCTTGGAGGATTCGCGCCGATTTGAAGAATAGTCAGAACTTTTGGAGATGGGTGTCCGCGGTATCTCGGCGGAGGCTGTTTTTTCACCGCGCGTTTCCATGCGGCTCGCAGTTCATCTTCTGGAATCCAGCGCATGCGATTTTCCTTAATCGCGATTCCAAGATCAAGAAGAGCGCGCAACGGGTTTTGATCTTCATTATTCGCGTCATTGTTTATAACCTGCTTTTTATAACGTTCCTCAATTCCATAAACTCTGCCTTTCATCGGATCATGAACTTCTGTAAATACTAGAGGAGCCCATCCGAACGCCCGAAATGCGCCGTAAACTCGTTTTCGCGCGAGCGCCATACTGTCTGGCGTTTTTTCCTGTATCGCGTCCCACTTGTTTGCCGCGATAATAAAACCGTTTTTTTCCCGCTCAATCAGCCCGGCGAGTTTCCTGTCCTGCATTCCGATTCCATTCAAGCAGTCAATCATAAGCAGAGCAATATCAGATCGTTTCAGCTGTTCAAGAGTTTTTTGCGCGCTGAAAATTTCTATCTGATTACTGTCGTACAGCCTGGCTTTTTTGCGGAGACCGGCAGTGTCAATAATAGTGATCAGGTATCCGTGATACGCAAGTTCCGTATCGTTTGGATCGCGGGTTGTGTGCGGGATCGGAGACACGACGACGCGCTCTTCTTTTAGCAATGCGTTGAAAAGCGATGATTTTCCGACGTTTGGTCTGCCGACAATTACAAGCGATAATTTTTTTTGCGTTTCAGCGCGCGCCTCGTCTTTGTCTGATTTTTCGTTGTTTTTTGCATATATAATTAGAGCATCAAGCAGGACATCAGTTCCGCGCCCATTTTTTGCCGATACAGGCAACGGTTCTCCAAGCCCAAGTTTTTGATACTTCGCGCATTCATTTGCTTCGTCTATAGTATCAGCTTTGTTGATTATAAGTCGCGCTGTTTTTTTCTTTTCCCTCTGTAGTGTTTTTATAATTTCATAATCTTCTCCGACCGGCCCGGTCTTTCCGTCAATGATATACAAAATAATGTCCGCTTCTTTCATTGCTCTTTGCGCTTGAAGTTGTATATTATTTTCTAAAAGTTTTTCATCAGTTTTGAATTTTGAATTTTGAATTTTGAGTTTTAACCCAGGCGTATCTATCACAACGATTTTTTTTCCTTTCCAAAAACAAACCCCGCGGTTGCGGTCGCGAGTAGTGCCCGGGATGTCAGTTTGCAGAGCCGTCCGTTTTTCAATCAGCCTGTTGAAGAGCGATGATTTTCCCACATTCGGACGGCCGATAAGAGCGATTTTCATGTGTTGCCACCTAATATAATCACAAAGTCCGCGTCCTGCGCTTTCTGCCAGAGATCAACAGGCACATACGGCGAAACATTGCCGTGTAATGTTTGCTCTAAAATCGCGCGTGTTTGCGGTTTTAATCCGTGCGTCAGATCAAAAATTACTGTTTGCGTGTAACTTTGTTTTTCCGCGTTTTCAGCGCGAAGCACGCTCAAGCCAAGTTCCTCAAGTTTCTCCTGAATTGTTTTCGCAAATCCCGGCACTGCAGTTCCATTTTGAATCACGACGCGCGGGTTCTCTGCGTAAATGCCGTCTGTTTCAAAAATATCGCGGGCGATTCGCGGGAGAGTTTCCTTGTCTTTTGGAATTAAAAGAAATGCTCCGTCTGCGCCGAATCCTTGGTATAATGGCCCGCCAGGGGCGTCGTCAAGCACTTTCTCAATTATAGTGTCTGCTGAAACTGTTTTTAGAATATCCGCAAATTTTATAATTTCCCACGGCTCCATATCGGTTTCAAGAGTATCGCCCAGCGCTGACAGTATTCGTTTAATTTTTGCGGGACGGAGCAGAGTTTTTTTCTCCATGAGCTGATCTTTCACAGCAAGAATAATTTTTTGCTGTCGTCTGGCGCGCGCAAAGTCCGATCCTTCGCCGTTTGTGCCGTGGCGCGAGCGCGCAAATTGAAGCGTCGTTAGTCCGTCAAAGTGTTGAAGTCCTTCCGTAAACGATACAGTTTGCGTTTTGTAGTTCGGCGCCGGGAATTGATAATCCGTAAACGCGCGTTCAACCTCCACGTCAATCCCGCTGATTGCGTCAATGAATTCTATAAATCCGTTGAAGTCAATGCGTATAAAATAGTGAATAGGGAGATCAAACATTTCTTCAATAACTTGTTTCATATACTCTCCGCCCAAATTTTCCCGTTCCTGCCCTAACGCGTAAAAACTGTTGATTTTTGCAGAACCAAGATTTTCGCTTTTGCCGTACATATCGCGCGGCACAGAAATGAGCGCCGCTTTTCCACCTTGCGGCGTTGAAGGTTCGATTGATGCGATAATAATAGTATCGGTAAGATTTGGGCCCTCGTGTTCCGGGCCGCCGATGCCTAGAATAAGAATATTGATCCGATTATCCGCGGCTCCTGCAATGTCGTCCTTGCTTTTCGTGAATATATTTTTAATCTGCGTTAATATACCACTTTCCCTGGAACGGAATATATTTTCGGTTGAAGAGACGATTACTCTATGTGAAAACATTACAATCGCGAGGATGCAAAAAACAACAAGACATGCCGTCCATTTAACCCAGCGCGAGTTTCGTTTTTTTGGCGGCGTCAGACGTTCAGATTCTAGCGACCGCCGTAAAAAATTAACCCCTCCGCTTGGGATCGGCTTTTTGGTAAACATTGAATTATTATAGCTAATTTTCCTTATTTGGCAAATAAAAAAATGTATGATATGATAGCGCCACTTCTTATGTCTCAAGAATCAGGAACAATCTCTGCTCCGGAATATGCTATAGAATCGCCGCGCTCGCGGGTTCAAGAAACACTGGACTTTATCGTTGAACTTGTCAAGATCGTCGCGATCTGCGCAAGTTTTCTCATAGTCGTGCGGTGGTTTTTGTTTCAGCCTTTTATTGTAAAAGGTTCATCAATGGAGCCGAATTTTTACAACGACGAGTATCTCATTATTTACGAACTCTCATATCATTTCCCAAAAGTTTTTAAAGTATTTTCTGAAGATAATCGCGGACGAGTGCTTATTGTGCATCCGCCGACTGATCCTAAGGAGTTTTACATTAAACGTTTAATCGGTCTGCCTGGCGAACGCGTGCGCATTTATGACGGTCGTGTAACAATTTATAATGATACGCATCCGGACGGTTTAATGCTTGACGAATCGTATCTTCCTTACGGTTTGCAGACGTTTCCGGGAAATTCTGAAGAGGTTACGCTCGGGCTTGATGAAATTTACGTTTTAGGCGACAATAGGGGTGCCAGTCTGGACTCGCGCCGTATCGGCCCAATACCTGTTAAAAACGTAATAGGAGAGCCTGTAATTCGCGGCTGGCCTTTGCAGAGGATTGGGTTTATTTCACGTTGACTTAACACCTATGTCTAAAAAACGCGCTTTTCAAACAATTCGCGGTATGCGCGATGTTCTGCCGCAAGATATGCCGCTTTGGAAGTTTGTTATTGATACATGCGAGAATGCGGCTTGCGCATACGGATATTCTAGAATTGAGACGCCGCTTTTGGAAGAGAGCGGACTTTTTGTCCGCAGTGTCGGGGAAGACACCGACATCGTTAAAAAAGAAATGTTCACGTTTCAGGATCATGGCGGAGATAGTGTTACTATGCGTCCGGAGTTTACCGCTTCAATCATGCGCGCCTACATTGAGCACGGCATGATGAACCAGCCAAAACCTGTGAAACTTTTTGAAACTGGCGCGTGTTTCCGCTATGAGCGCCCGCAGTCAGGGCGGTTTAGGCAGTTTCACCAATTTACCGCAGAGATCATCGGCTCGCAAGAGGCGGCGGCGGATGCGGAAAGCATCGGTTTAAGTTATGCTGTTTTAAAAGAGCTCGGGTTGGAAGTCGTCATACAGGTTAATAGCATCGGAACTTTTGAGTCCCGCCGAGCGTATGTTAAACAGCTCAAAAGTTTTTATCAGCCAAAGATGAGGTATTTGTGCAAGGATTGCCTAGCGCGGATAAAGTCAAATCCATTGAGGATGCTGGACTGTAAAAAGAAAAAGTGCGTTGAAATGATGCTTGAAGCGCCTCAAATTATTGATCATCTTGACGAAGAGTCTAAAAATCATTTTGTTAAAGTGCTTGAATATCTTGACGCGTTTGATCTTCCATACGCGCTGAATCCGCAGATTGTGCGCGGGCTTGACTATTATTCAAAAACTGTTTTTGAAATATGGGCGAAAGACGACGAAGGCGCGGCGAGGACAGGAGCGCTTGGCGGCGGCGGTCGGTACGACGGACTTGCAGATATTTTGGGAGGGTGCGAAACGCCGGCATGCGGATTTGCGCTCGGGCTTGAACGAGTGATCGCGAAATTAAAAGAGAAGAATGTGCAGACGCAGGAGGAGCAGAAATTTGATATTTTTCTTGCGCATCTTGGAGAAGAGGCGTGCAAGCGCGCGTTTCTGATTGTTGAAGGTTTGCGCGCGAAAAAATATCGGATTACTTATAATTTATGCAAGGCAAGTTTGAAACATCAGCTTGAACTGGCAAATAAATTCGGAGTGCGAATCACTCTAATTCTCGGAGAAAAAGAGGTTTCAGATCACTCAATTCTTATTAAAGAAATGGACATCGGCGCTCAAGAATCCGTGCCGCTTCCAAAATTGGAGAGAGAACTAGAGAAACGTTTGAGGGCGTAGACTGGTAGTTTATGGACTGTATATTTTGCAATATCATACAAGGTAAAATTCCAGCGCAGTTTGTGTACAAGGACGAACATGTAGTTGTGTTTCACGACATTCATCCTAAAGCGCGCGTGCATGTTCTTATTGTCCCGATTAAACATCTTGATTCAATAAATGCCGTAACGTCAGCTGACACGAACATAGTCGGCAAAATGTTTGTTGTCGCGCCGCTTATTGCCGGACAATTGGGAGTAAAGGAGAGCGGCTATAAACTTCTTGTGAATGTCGGAGAAGGCGCGGGGCAGGTCGTGCCCCACATGCACATGCACCTTTTAGGAGATAGAAAGGAGTAGTATATGCATATAATTAAAAAACAATTTTCGAGAAAAGGAGGTGCAGAAAATGGTACAAGTTAAACGTGAAGAAGGCGAGACAATTGAACATCTCTTGCGCCGATATACAGAAAGGCTGAAACGGATCAATTTTTTTAAGACGGTTAAGACGCGCGCATTTCACCGCCGTCCTTCCAATAAACGGGCGGACCGTGTCTCTGCTCTGTATCGCGCGCGTAAACGAGAGAAAATGGAATACTTAAAGCGAATAGGAAAACTTGAAGATGAACCGTTTGCGCGTTCGTATTCACGGTAGCTTTTTTTGAAAAACGCGTATCGTATATGAAATACTGCCCACGTCCACCGGTTTTTCATTTTGTAGCCTCCGCATTATATGCGGCTGTTTTTCTTTTTTTACTCACACCTTTGATCGCGCGCGGCGCGTCCGGACTTTTTGACGCGTGCGGATCTGGCGGCGGCACATGCGGCACAGGCCTTTCCTGCGTGAAGGGCGAGTGTTTGGGCGGGAACGGTTACATTACCGAGGACCCATCCGGCTGTTCTCCGGAATTAACGTGGCAAAATAACCGCTGTATTATTGATATTACGTCTCACGGCGAGAATCTCGGACTAGGGGATACAACTAGCGATATCCGCGACAGCATCAGGATATTTTTGAATATCCTGCTCGGTTTTCTAGGCGTTATCGCGGTCATTATGATTATGTACGCCGGCTTTATGTGGATGACTGCATTTGGAAACGAAGAGCGCGTTGCAAAAGCTAAGAAAACGATTCTCTGGGGCGTTGTCGGCATTCTTATTATCGGAAGTTCGTGGACGATTGCAAGTTATATTTTGAGTTTGGGGGAGAAAGGCGCGGGCGTTATTGCAACTCCCGGCGGAGATGATGGCGGCGACGGCGGCATTCCTCCCACAGGCGGCGTTGCCGAGCAGTTTGCGCTTGACGACGTTGAAACCGGTCGGCCGGATCCAGATACTAATCCTCCGAACGAAAAAGTGTATTTATGCTCCGCGATTCAGGCGAGGTTCAATCACGCGATTGGCGCGGAGTCATTTGAGAAATCAAAAGATGGGCTTGTCATTAAACAAAAACCCGAAGACAAAGGCGATGATATTGACGAATGGACAACGGTAAATCCAGAGACTATGGCCTCTTATTTGTGGAACCGAAGCGGACAATATATTATTTTTGAACATCCGGGCGATGATAAAAATTTATTTGAAAAAGATACGCAATATGCCGCTGTATATCCTCGTACTATGACAGATACCGGAAACCCTCCGTTTCCGCTTGCAAATTGCGCGGCGATCGGTTGCGAGGTGCAACAAGATCGCGTAATATGGCGGTTTACAACAGGCGAGCTATCAGATTCAGAAAAGCCGGACATAAACCCATCAGGAACGTATCCGGAAATTTATTCTGACATTGATACCTCATATCCATCCCGAGGCGTATCTGCCCGCCCGACAATTGTTATCGTTTTTAACGAGCCAATTTTAGTAAGTTCTGTGATAAAAGAATATAACATTACTAATGACAAGGGAGAGATCACGGAAGCGCGCGATATTCCATTAGAAGCGGTATTTGAAATTGCAAGTTTTAATACTGGCGTTGATATTCAAAAAATTGTGAACGGCAATATATTGCTTACCGGAAGCGACATTGCTAAAGTCCAGAATCAAAATTTCGTCGCTCGTTTTGAAGACTATGGTTACGGATCGCGTATTGTCATTCAGCCAGGCCCTGAAGTTAAAAATTTTACAACTAACGGCTGGTATCAAATTAAAATTGCAGGCGTTTCTGATTTATGCGGGAATGTGTTTGACGGCGAGCGCCATTTTCACTTTCAGATATCGGGCGCTGTTCCAAGATTAGACGTAACTCCGCCGGACAACCTTTCCAAAGTGTGCTATCAAAATATCGCGGTCGGAGTCATTTCCAATATATCAATGTATGACGTTGTGAAAGACAGTTGTTCAGTTGGGCCAGAAAACGGAGCAAACGGTTTTATTACAGAAGGCGCGCTTATTCCGATTACAGGTCGCGCGCTTAAAGTTATAGACGATCTTCCTAGCGATCCAGATGAGCGCAAACTCATCACAAACTACGACCAGTATTGCCGCAAGTATTATTTTGAACCCAGAGACGCCGCGTTAAATCCCGGTCAACTTTATAAAGCAGAAGTGAAAACGCGTTTCCCAGTGGACGATAAAGGAACGCTTCTGAATTCCGCGTGGTCGTTTACAACAGCCGCGCTTACTGAAAAGTGCGTGTATCCGCCGATTTTAACAAACGTTTCTCCTTTAAGCGGAGGAAAAGGGCAGTGCATCGGCATTGAAGGGGAGCACATTGATTATTTTTCAACTGACGCAGTGCGAACGGACACAACCGTCTCAAAGGAAATTATAGAATTGCAAAAAGTTAATGACGACCAAAGCGCGGTAACCTGCGCAAACATAAGCGCCTATATTGATAAAAATGCGGCATTGCGCTGGAGCGATCGCAACATTTTAACCAAAATACAGGATGGCGATACGCCGGCTCTTCCACCCGAATGCCCAAGTCCGATCGGTCAGAATGGGGAAACGTTTCGGATTATTGAACATATCATTGATAATGCCAACGGTCTTAATTTTCCAAGCACGTCAGTTGATTTTACTCTCACAAACGGCGAGGTTGGCCCTTGTCTTGAAGAGATAAAGCCGGATCACGATGTTTTTCGCGGCAATAAGATAACGCTTGTTGGTTCTGATTTTGGCGCATATCAAAAAGATAAGGGCAGTGTTGTATATTTTGATAATAAGCCAGACACTATTTTTTCTGCAGACACATGGAAAGATAAAGAGATCGCCTCAATAATTCCGTTTCCCGCAAACACAGGGGATGTGTATGTTGAAAATGCCACTGGAGCGCGGAGCAATGGGAAGACGTTGACACTTCCGGAATTGAAAGATATCACGGTTACGATACGCGATAAGTGTGAAGGTAATTTTAACAAGAGCCCGAATCCGTTTTTTGACGAACAAGACGTATGCCTGATAGGCAGAGATCAGAATCCGATTACAAAACTTGATGACGCGCGGTTACCTGTTTTCATTGAATTTGAAACAGTTGATAGAAGCGCGATGCGGTTTTTGAATGCGAACGGAGCATTTTTTGACGCCAAAAATTATGAATTAAACGACGGAAAATCGTCGCGAAATCCCGATTCTATAACATCATCATCAATTGTTGAGAAAGGGCATGTTGGCATTAGCTTGCTGTTTCAAAATAAAGCGGATGATCTATTTTTGAAATTCGGAACGCCATATACTCTCACGATGCACGATATTATAGACGACAAAAACGTTTCGCCGCCGTCAAAATTTACCGTTTTAGGTAGCCCATTTAAGTTCGCGACCATTTTACAGGAAAAGGCGGAACAGAACGGATGTTATACTGTTGAAAGTGTCGCTCTTGGATTAGAACCAAATACGATACAATACAGCGCGTATTCGGACGCAAGCGCAGTTGCGCGCAACTCGTCCTGTCAGGAGCTTTCTGGTGTATCGTTTGCATGGAGCGTAAATCCGCTTGAAACAAGCGACGGAACGCAGTTGAAAGACAAAGCAGGCAACGAGATTCCGCCAAGCGAAGTGATTGAAACGCCGCTTGCCGGAAGCGGGGATCGCATTCGCATTCAGTCAAAAAATTCTTCGTTAATTTCGGAAGCGGTGGCGCCTATCACAACAACATCCGATGATATCAATAAAACGTCTGGCACGAATCCTCTTACTGTGCGAAACAGCGCGTACTGCGAGGAAGACGATGATTGCAAAAAGAATTGCGCTGTGAATCCGGGCGATACTGTGCAATGCGTTTCAAATCAATGCAGTCCCTATGTTAAAAATGTCAGCCCGAACTCTGCCGGCGCGAGCGAATGGGTAACAGTGCAAGGATGTTATTTTGGCGAGGAGCCGGGCATAAACGGGAAAGTGGCGTTTATACAAGGCGAGACGACAAACTATGGCGGATTGGAAATTTCATCTGATATTGAGGAATGCTCAAAAGACAAAACATGGAACGACACGCAGATCATTGTGATTGTTCCGTCTGGTTTAGTAAATAAGCCAGCGCAGGTGGATGTTATGACAGCGGCAGAACGAGAGTCAAATAAATTTGACGGCTTTACTGTTACAAACACAAATACTAATCATCCGATGCTCTGCGCCATGGATAAGAAAAGCGGCGGCGTCAATGATGCTGTGATCCTGTATGGGCAGGGATTCAATTTAGGTGAAGGAACGCGTTTTGCCGCATTTAAAAATACCGCAACAAGTGTAATTCAGCAAAGCACTGCAATGCCTATTAATGATAACAATGCAAACACAAGCGTTCCGTCGGATGCTGAAAACGGCCCGCACGAAGTTCGGTATCTCGTGAGCGATTTACAGGAAAGTAATCCTCTGCAGTTTGAGGTGAACGACGAGGGAAGGGCGGCGGTGATCAAAGTTTTTCCGGAGCCAAATAATGCAGTATGCGGGACGGATGTGAACTGCGATAAGCCAGGCGATTTTTTAGCGACAGGTGAAGTGACATTTGATCAAGAGGTTACATGCACTAATATAGAACAATGCATCACTGTTGTAGAGAATAATCAAGTCGTTGCAGGGCTTGGATACGATCTGAAGAAAGATCAGCAAGACAAAATCACCATTGGTTTCAAATTTAATACAGATACAGGTAGCGCGCGGTTGCAAGTTCAAAAAACATATTCCGTTGCGCTAACAACTGGTACCATTCGCACTAAAAATAATAAATCAGTCCGATGCGGCATTGTTCCGGAAGTTGGCACTACAGGAGAGCAGTGCGCATGGAGTTTTATAATCACCAATCAAATTATTCCAAAAAAAATTATTATTACGCCGAAAGCAGACGAAGACGGCGTCATTATTCTCACCCCAAATCATCCGTCGCAGGACATTGACGCGCAAGAGAAGTTTACGGCAGAAGTGTTCGACGCCGATGACGAAAACATAACAGCCCTTGTGCCGATTGTTTGGACGTATGAAGGACATGACGCATTAAAAGAGGTGTCGTCTATAGGGCCAGATTTGATACTTGAGGCCATTGAAAATCCGGAGAACTCCGGCATCTATAAACTAGGAATTTTCAAGATAACCGCAAAAGCCGGAGACGTAACGAGCGAGCCGTTTCCGTTGAAGATAGTCAACGACGCAACACTGAAAATCGCCGACTATCATCCGGAACAGGGAGAATCTATATGCCGCAACGCCTCGGTGGACGTATTGTTTAATAAACCGATTGATCCTAAAACAGCAAGTGCGATGAAGGTGACGCTTTTGAAACAAGGAGATGCTCCGTGTTTTGCATTAGCAAAATTTGATGGCGGATTTTTTCGTTATTTTGTTCGGAAGGCAAGGGGATTATTTGCGATTTTTACCACTTATGGAGCAGATGATGAGTTTACGCAATGCGAGGAAATCAAACTTTCATTTGACAATCAATCACGACCAACTCGCGTTACAGTCGCTGGCGCAGACGGCGGACTATTGGCTCCTGAAAAAATTTATCAGTTACGCGTCTTTGGAGGGGAGAACGGGGTGAAAGCGCAGGATGGAAATTTTTTATGGGCGACGTCTCCTGATGGATGCGGCGCGGGTTTGCAAGCGGCATCTGGCGATAGCGGACAGTATTGCTTTTTCACTTTTACCACAAAAGCAATTGATGAACCGATGAACGGTGTATGCTCCGTTGATCGCATTGGATTCGCGCCAGGTGAGCTTATTTTGTATAACAAAGAAGATCAAAAAACGATTACCGCGCAGGCATATTCCGGAACAACGCTTATTGATCCGAGTGATGACTATTCATGGAAGTTTACAAATTGGCGCATAGAGCCCGATTCTGGTATAATGCGGCTGTATAAAACAGGGACGCAGAATATTGTGGACAAAACAACAGAAGCGTCGCAAGTTGATGTTAAGCCGGTTGCATACGATGGCAATATTAAAACAGGTGAAGGTCTCGTGCTGGTTGATGTTATTGATCAGATAATCCCCTCGGGAACTGATTTTCCAAGCAAAGCCCCGGTAACGCCGCTTCTTGTGAAAGTCCGTCCGTGCGAAGGGGGAGGCGATATGTTCTGGAAGTTTTTTGAAGATAAATTCGGAAATTTTGAATTTTCGTACTGCCAAAAGCCGGAGCAGTCATCCAATGTATTGCCGCGATTACGAGCGGAACCCATTCCAGTATCATTAACCTCTTCGCGTAATGTTCTTGGTGAGTATTTTTTTGTATACGAACCGGAGGTAAATGATGCGAATTTTGACTCATCTTCGTTAGATGACCGCCTACTTCTCCGTATTTTTCCAGCCGCAAATTATTTTATTTCAACTGACGTGAAACTGCCGATTGAGCATTGGTTTAGTGATAACGAAGAAACGCTCTTTGAAGAAAAATCTCCATCGCGTTCTCATAATCCGGTTGACGATTACGACGCGCTTGAGACAGATTCTGCCGTGTATGTTCATGCGTTGAATGTTGATGAGAATAAGAATAAGATATACAGCAACGTCTATGTTTTGGCTGTAACCGAAGGCGCGTCAGAAAAAACAAAAGACATTATGAGACAACTGGTCGCGAACTGGAAGTTTAACCGGAATATCTCTGATCTGACAAAAGTCATCCAGTTGAAAAACGACTATATGCGGATCCGTCAGTTGGGTTTGTTAGGAAGCGAGCTTGCGCTTTATCAGTCTATTCTCGGATCCGCTCCGTCGCTTTCAGACTCGCGTCAATCCGGAATTGCAATGAGCGCGTGGGACAAAGAATGGCGGGCTGATTCTGCTGACGCGCGAGTGCATTTGGGCGCGGCGCTGGAACAAGGTTTGAAAACTGCGATCACGCTTCCGTTTGATCCATTGGATCATCTCATGGTTTTAGAAGATGAAGCGAAACGCATTGAAGAAAAGTGTTTGAAAGCAACGCCGACAGATCCGTATGATTGTATATGGGGGAGTGAAAGCAAGGCGCCTATGGCTTGTCTTGCAAAGACAGATCAGATTGATTTGCAAACATTGGGGCTTGGGTTTGACAAGGGGAGTGATGGGGTTGATACACCAGATGCTGTTGAGTCGTTTACTTGTTACGACGATGAGGCATACGGAAGCAAGGGCGAGTATTACTGCAGAGGCGATAATCCGCGCGCGTACCAGTATGTGAAAGAGGCTAACGGCTCATTTACATTGTATGGTAATTTAGAGTATACTGACCTTAAAAATGCGTGGTGCGGCGGCAGTGATCAATACACATGCACAGGATGGACAGGAGGAGAGGCGAGTTTTTGCGAGTGGGTTGGTGATGACGATACAGGACAGTGCGGTGTGAGGCAAGTAACGCAACCCGCGTGCGCGAGCGATCTTCCTGTGGATTCACAAATTAACTGCAAAGCTATGAAACAGGAAGATTGCGGTAGTGGCTGTTATTGGATAGATAATGCCTGTAAGCCGCGCGATGACAATCAAAAAACTGAACCTTTCAATATAATGTTTAAGCATTTATAATTCTATGTTTGATGATATTGACACTCCGCAAACAGGCACGGTTCCACAGGCTCCACTGCCGCCGCAACAGCCGGTAACCGTGGCGCGGCCGCGTCCTATCCAACCGGCGCCTCCCTCAAATCTTCCGGTTGGCGCGCCTTTTCCGGAGGATATTTTTAGTTCAACTGATGTAATTCCAGTTGTAACTTCTCTAGAGCCTCAAATGCCTGCGCAGACGCCGTTGCAAGTTATTATTCCTCTTGGCAGTGCTCCACCCCCGTCCCTTGGCACTCCAATTCCACCTATTCCGTTTAAGGAAAATGGCCAAGGACCACGAAAAGTAATCGCATTTTTTTTGAGCGCGCTTATTGTGGCTTTTCTTGGGCTTGGCGGGTATCTTGTATACCGGATTCTAAAGACGCGCGCAAGCGTTGATGTTCTTAATCAGCCGATTGAAGATAGCCAGGATGAACCTCAAGAAGAGCCTGAAGAGGCAACAGATGATGGCGAAACAGAAGAGATTACTGTTAATGAACCCGGTTCTATAGAAGAAAGCATTGAAGAAGTTAAAAATGTAGAAACTGAAAAAGAACCTGAAGAGAAAGAGACTCCGGAAGAAGAGCCGCTGTCTCCTCCAAGCGATACAGACAACGACGGATTAAGCGATTTGGAAGAATTGGAACTAGGTTCTAATCCGCGTATCATTGATACTGATCTTGATGGGCTTGATGATTATTCCGAAGCCCGCATTTATCGCTCCAATCCTGTTCGCCGCGATACTGACGGCGACAGTTACGACGACGGAGTGGAGGTGCAAAACGGTTATAGCCCGACTGGTCCCGGGAAATTAACGAGTGAGTAGAGTGAGACTGTAGAAAAATGTCTTTTGTCATTGCGAGCGAAGCGAAGCAATCTTTTAATTAAGGCACAATATAGTAAAACTAGTATGCCAGACATAATGCCACAATCTTCTCCAGAAGATACAACATTTTCCATCAACATACCGCCGTCAAAAGAGATTACAGACGGGGATACTAGTGTTTTGAATCCTCTCACAACGCCGCAATCTGAAGAGGAAATAAGCATCTATACAATGCCAAAGGAGTTTGTCGGCGCAAAAGGGAAACGAAAAAAGGCTGATACAGAGATCCTTAAAGGATACGCGGCAGAAACGGAAGCGCAGACAAAAGCAACGTCTTCAAACGGACGGACAAAACTTATCATTGGTATTATTATTTTGATTCTCTTTGTTGGCGCCGGGGGAGTGGCGGGTTATTTTATGTTCATTAAACAGGGCGCAGTTTCGCCCAATACTTCATCCCCGCCTCCGCCTTCGACATCAGATAAACCAGTAGAAGAGCCGCCGCCAGTTCCGTCTTCTCAAACGCAAGAAGAACCAGAAAAAGAACCTCTGCAAGACATCTCGGTTGTTCTATCCGGGGATCTTATTCAAAAGCCTGTTGTTTCGTATAATGATCGCGGGATGAAAACCACAGAAGCTGTGCTTTCGCTTGAAAAGGAGAAGAACGTGAATTATAGCATCATCACAATCAACGACTATATCGTTTCGGAAAAACATGAGTATTTTGCTTATGTTGCCGGAGCGCCTTATGAAATACAGCTTCGCGGCGAGGCGCCTAAAGGCAAGGGTGTTCTGACTATTACCTATAGCGAAGATCTATTAAAAACGCTGGATATTATCCCGGCTGACCTTCGCATAGGCTATATGCCGTTTTCGCGATTGAAAGAAGCGCTCTATAGAAAAAAAACAGATGCGCCTGAAGATTTGAGCATTGTCGCAGAGAATCCCGCGGAATCAAGCGAGATTTCAGTTCAGGAAGATGAAGACGGAGAGATAGATGAAGAAATAATTGATGATACTATTTCTGCAGAACCGGATACAGATCCGATCTCCGAGGAGCAAGACGGAAGCGCGGTTGATATCGGCGAGGAGGAAGAGGTGACGGCGTTCTCGTCTTCAGTTATTGTGTGGGATATTTTGAAAGCTCAAGATTTAGACGATGAAATCCGTTCAATTTCATCAGTCCTTGAAGAAATATATGACGGGATTTACGCAATTGTGCCGATGAATATAAATGATATGATTGATCTTCCATACGAGCCGGAAGAAACGCCCGCGCCTCCGATAAATGATGAGATAGTTCCGGCCGCTGACACAGACACAGATGACCTTTCCGATCGCGAGGAGCTTTTGTACGGCACAAGCCCGCTTACGCATGATTCCGATAGTGACGGATATAATGATGGATTGGAGGTTATTAATTTGTATAGCCCGGCTCGCGGGGATTCGGTGCGGCTCGCGCAGGATTCACAGTTTTCCAAATATACAAACACCGCGGAGGGGTATTCGTTTTTGAAACCACAGCAGTTTTTTCCCGCAGAGCTTGACCAGAATAAACCGGGAGATATTATTGTTACATCGCCGGAAAAAGAAGCAATCGTTATGAATGTAGAGAAAAATCCGGGCGATCTGCCGCTTCAAGAGTGGCTCGTTTCCATTTCTCCGGCAATTTCGGTTTCTGAATTTGAATCCTTCACAACAAAGGGCGGATTCAATGTTCTTGTCGCACCGCAAAAAACTACGTATTATATTTCTCTCCCAATTTCCAAATCCGTGCTGGTTGTTTCATATACGGCTCCGGGGGAGTACAGTTATATAACAACTCTGCGCATGATTATTGAGAGCATTACTTAAGAGACTGATCAATGTCGTTATCACTGCACAACCGGATGAAATTTCAATGTTCGCGCATGATATTTGAAGTATTACTGCGGAAAACGCGGAAAGTGTTGAAGTTAAAAGAGGAAACAATCTCGCTTGCTATCATAAATGAGCGCGAGATGCGGAATATCAACCGTCAATATCAGGGCGTTGATGCCTCAACCGACGTTTTATCGTTTGATTACGGAGAAATTTTATTATGTCCCGCGCATATCAAAAAAAAGTACTGCCTGAAATCCGCGCGTGAGATAAAAGAGAAAATGCGCGAGCTTTTTGTGCACGGACTTGTCCATATAGCCGGGTTTGATCATAAAACAAGGAAAGATGAGGAAAAAATGAGTAAGGTTGAGGAAAAAATTTTGGCTTCTTAATTTTTAGATTTAGCTTTCCCGCAAACGGGATGTTCCATTATGAAAGATACTATTATAGCAGGCCTTGACGTCGGCTCGTCAAAAGTCCGCGTTATCGTCGGGCAGAAAATTGACGGCAACCCGTTGCATATTGTCGGTTATTCCGAGGTTGTTTCAGAAGGAGTCTCAAAAGGAGTTGTGAAAAGCGTTGAAGATGCGGTTTCCTCCATTTCCCGCGCTTTTGAACAGGCAGAACGAATGACAGGAATCCCAATTGAGCGCGCGTATGTCGGAATTTCGGGAGCCCATATTCGCTCGGACACATCCCGCGGCGTGATTGCGGTTTCAAAAGCTGACGGCGAAATTAAAGAAGACGATGTTGAGCGCGTGATAGAAGCGTCGCAGGCGGTTTCAACTCCGCCAAACTACGAAATTCTCCACGTTATTCCTAAATACTTTTCCGTTGACAGCCAAACCGGCATCAAAGATCCGGTTGGCATGACAGGAATCCGTCTTGAGGTTGAGGTGCAAATTATTCAGGGGTTATCGGCGCAGATTAAAAATCTCACAAAAGTCGTGTATCGTTCCGGCGTGGAAGTTGAAGATTTAGTGGTTTCAGCTTTAGCTTCCGCTGAAGCCGTGCTTTCAAAACGCCAGAAAGAATTAGGCGTTGCGGTTTTGAATATCGGCGCGTCAACAACATCGCTCGCGGTTTTTGAAGAAGGCGAGGTCATCGCAACGCACGTGATTCCGATCGGTTCCTCCCACATCACATCCGACATAGCAATCGGTCTTCGCACGTCAATTGACAACGCCGAGGAGGTAAAAGTGCGCTACGGAGTCGCTGATCCGGGAGCGGTTGAACGAAAAGAGGATATTGATTTGTCAAAAATTACAGATGGAGAAACAGGAATTGTGTCGCGCCGCCACGTTGCGGAAATTATTGAAGCCAGAGTTGAGGAAATTTTTAAACTTACAGATTTGGAGCTTGCAAAAATTGAACGATCTGGTAAACTCCCTGCCGGCATTGTCATTACAGGAGGCGGCGCAAAACTTAACGGAATGATCGGAGTTGCGCGCAAAATTTTTAAACTGCCGGCGTCAATCGGCGCTCCTCGCGAGGTCGCAAGCGCGATTGACAAAGTTGACGATCCGTCTTTAGCGACAGCGGTAGGACTCGTGCGATGGGGCGAACGATTTGGTTTTATCGGAGGAAAAGACAATAATTTTTTCCGCGGACAGCTACGGTCATTTGGCGGAGGGGATGTGGGGGATAAAGTTAAGCGGTGGCTAAAGGCGTTTATGCCGTGAGACATTTACAAATTCATGATTCAATCTAAAGCGCAATCAGCAAAAGAAACCACGAATGCGGCATCGCGCATTGTTGAAGTGCGGCCGCAACTTGACACATTTGCCCGTATTAAAGTTGTAGGAGTTGGCGGCTCCGGCGGATCTGCGTTGAATCGTATGGTTGAGGCAGAAATCCGCGGCGTTGAATTCATCGCTGTAAACACGGACGCGCAGGCTCTTCAACAGAACAAAGCGCCTTTGAAAATTCACATCGGCAAAGTCGCAACCCGGGGGCTTGGAGCGGGAATGAGTCCGGAACTTGGAAGAAAAGCCGGGGAAGAAACGCAGGAAGAGCTCAAAAAACATCTTGAAGGGTCAGACATGGTATTTATCACGTGCGGGCTCGGAGGCGGGACAGGCACTGGAGCCTCGCCTGTCATTGCTGATATAGCAAGGCGCGAACTTGGCGCACTCACAATAGCCGTTGTTACAAAACCGTTCACATTTGAAGGAGCGCAACGCCGCGCGATCGCAGAGGCCGGCTTTCGCGAACTTGCCGAACGGGTAGACGCGATCATTACAATTCCAAACGATCGGCTTTTGCAAATTATAGATAAAAAAACTACTCTCCTTGAAGCGTTTGCGGTGGTGGATGAGGTTTTGCATCAGGGCGTGCAGGGAATTTCAGAACTTATTACAGTGCCCGGGCTCATCAACCTTGATTTTGCCGACGTCAAGGCTATTATGCAAGGAGCGGGGTCTGCGCTTATGGGCATTGGTAGGGGAAGTGGAGAGAACAGAGCGCAGATTGCGGCAAAAACAGCGATTGATTCTCCGCTTTTGGAGGTTTCAATTGACGGAGCAAAAGGCATTTTGTTTGCAGTTTCCGGAAGCCGCGATCTCACGATGCACGAAATTAACGAAGCGGCACAGATCATCACCAAGTCCTCGGATCCGCACGCAAAAATTATTTTCGGCGCGATTATTGACGATAAACTGGAAGACGAAGTGAAGATCACGGTTGTCGCAACCGGGTTTGCCGGAGACGAGGCGATTTTCAAGCGTCCGGAGACGCGCGAGCGAGAGCGTATTATTCCCGGGTTTGACAGAATTATTGCGAACCCATCCCTTGAGAAGGAAGAGGAGTCGTATCGCGAGCCGGCTTTCAAACCAGTTCAATACAACAAACGCGCGCCGGTTCTCCAAACCCAACTTCCGGTTGAAGACGACGAACTGGAAATTCCGGCTTTCATCCGCAAAAAAATGCAGGAGGAAGGGTAAACATTCTATGCCAGAAACTCAATCAGAAGTTAAAAATACAAGCGGGTCGTTTGATATAGACAAAGCGCTCAATAAGCAGGGTTTTCCTGAATTTTTAGGACAATTTCCTGACTACAAATCTTTGGATTTAAGTGACAATTCGTCTGATGCAGACACAATTAAAGAGCGATATGAGGCGTTTACTCGCAAGAACGAAGTCGCAAAAGAATTAAAAACACTATATCGCGACACCATTAACCGCGACATCGGCATTCGTCTCCCGGAGAGTGAGTTTGCCTGCATTGACGCATTTTTAGAAACACAGGCGATTGAGAATCCGTCAAGTATTGCCGAGTTCTATAAAGATATTCAGGAGTTTCAGCAGTTGCCTCAAGAGATTGCGAGCGCGGAACAAACTTTGAAAACTTTGGGCGGTTTAGACCGTATACAAAAAGAAATTGACGCAACACAAGAAAAACTTCGCGAAGCGCAAGATAAATATGATGTTGAAGAGGAAAAAGATGTTGATGGCAAATGGCGGGGAAGAAACAGGAGAAGAGAAGAAAAAGGGGCGCGGCTCGCGAGTATTCAAAAAGAGATTGAGGATTTGCAAAAAGAATCCATTTCATACACCGAAAAGATAGACACGCTTGACAAGGCAAAGGATGCAAAAAAAGAAATTGGCGAGCGATCCGATGAGCTCCGTCTCAAAATTTTTGAGGATTTCGCGCCGGCAAAAGAGATTTTAGCGAGAGCGCAAAAAGCGGCGCATGATAAATTGAACGTCATGTTTGAAAAATATGCAGACACGGACGATGATGCAAAGACATTACGGCAAATAGAAGATGTGCAAGCGTATTTTGACCAAATGACAAAAACGGATGGGCCGTGGTCGTATGCGGATGGAATAGATATTGAAGCACACCAAGAGAGTTTTGACAGTTGGATTACTCTTCAGTTCAATATAGAAATTACAAGAGCCATTACCTCTTTTACGCTTGGTTCGTCCTCGTCGCTAGAGAAACTTGAGAAGAAACTTGATTCGTATCTGAATAAAGATCGGCTAGGGTCGCAAAAAGGGCAGGAGGCAAAAGAGTTTATATTGCAAACACTGCAACAAAAAGCAGAGCAAGAGAGCGAGCCGGCAAAATTGATATTGCTCCGAAGAATTATCGCGAAATTTGCAACGCGAAAAATTGCTTAACAATTTTTATACTATGGATCAAAACGATAAACAAAATATCAAAGCCGATATAGACAATTATTTTGATAGAGAGATCTCTCCGAAAGATCGCGGCGCCGCGTACGCGCAGTTCGCTTCAATGTATACGCGCGTGTCAAACAAAATCAATCGCTCATATTTGAATGCGCTTAACTCCGCTATCGGCCTTCTGAAATCCGTGAACTCCGCAGAGCGGATTGCCACAGACGCCGTTGACGCGGCGGAAATCAAAAGCCGCATTCAAGAAATGGCGGTATAATGTTCTCGCGCTAGCTTTTTCCATTTTCGCCCTCCTTAACTATTTATTCCCATGACTCAAACACTTACTTTTCATCCAAAATTCGGGATTCGCATACCGGCAAAAATATTGCGCGAAGCCGGTTTTCAGCCAAAAAAGACATTTGTGATAAAAATAAATACGCCTATCATAAATATTATTCCGCAACAATATGAGGAAATTGAAGAAGAAAAGGACTGGCTTGACGAGGCGCTGGAGACAGAAGAAGGCAAGGAGTATTTCAGAGAACTGATTCAAGAAGCAGAAAAAGAATATCGTGAGGGCAAAACTCGCCCCATAGAAGAATTATTTCAAGAATTGGGCGTATAATATGTATTCAATTGAGTACCATTCCTCTATCAGGAAGGATTTAAAAAGATTGGATAAACCGGCTGTTTTGTTTTTGAAGCAAAAGGTTTTGCCGCTGATAGTTGACAATCCTTATCAAGGACAATTGTTGCATGGCGAGTTTCGGCAATATAGAAAATATGTCTTCAATTTTAATAAAGTTTCCTATAGAATAGCGTATGAGATTATGCAGAATAATACGGTGGTACTATTGATTTTAGTAGGCACACGCGAAAACTTTTACAAAGAACTCAAGCGACGAGTGAAATTTTCCTTTCCCCGTCCCGCGCTCATCGTTCTCGCGCTAGCTCTTTCTATTCACCTCCTCGCGCCGGGTGTGGGATGGGGGTAATAATCTTCAATTATATGAAACATATTCTTTATTTCCATATTTACAAAGGCGATTCTCAGTATGTTGCGGAAGGAATTGATGTCCCTGTTGTTACCCAAGCAAAAACGCTTGATGAGCTTATGAATAATGTTAAGGAAGCCGTTTCGCTCCACTTAGAAAGCGAAGACCTTAATGAACTTGGCGTTGCTCCGTTTGCCTCAATACTTGTAAATATGGAGGTGCCTTTACGCGAGTATGCCTAAAATGCGATTGTTATCCGGGAGCGATATCATTAAAATTTTGGCAACTTTTAGTTTTGTTGTTGTTCACCAACGAGGAAGCCACGTTAAATTACAACGCCGTGTCCTTGACGGAACGAAACAGACCTTGACTATTCCAAACCATCAGGAGTTGGATCGCGGCACTAGTCGCGCAATTTATAATCAAGCGGCGCGTTATATCTCCGAAACCGAATTGCGTCCGTACTTTTTTGCGATTTAATCTGCCATTTATGATTATGACGAACACTTTCTCTAACAGCGTCCAGCGCTTGCGAGCACAGCCTTCCATCATCCTCTCACTCATCCTCACCCTCGCCCTTTCCATCTCCCCACTCGCGCCGGGAGTGGCGTGGGGGCAGATAATGCCTTGCTTGAAAGAGAACTGTATTGTATAGTACATCTATTATCGCTATGAAAACACTTGCCACCACCGCCATATACGACGCGAAACGGAAAGTTCTTGTCCCTCAAGCGCTTCCTCCGTACCGGCGATTCACCGTGCGGGTTGTTTTTATAAAGAAAAAAGACGCGGAGCAGACACTGGAAATAAATTTAAATAAAGCATTACAGGAAGCAGAGGACGGTAAACTTTTTGGGCCATTCAAAAGAATTTCTGAACTCAAGAAATCTCTTGAAGTATGAGGTTTTTCTATACCCCGCAGTTTAAGAAATCATGAGCCGGTTTCATTCTAGAGATACGAAAAAAGTTTTACAAACAAGCCAGTTTTTTATTGAAAGATTTAAGACATCCGTCGCTTCATGCAAAAAAATATAATGAAACTGATGATATTTGGCAGGCGCGTGTAGATAAAAACGTTCGTTTCTATTTTCTTATTAAGAGTGATGTCTATATTCTGCTTGATATCGTCCATCATCCGAAATAAAAATAACATGCCAACATCTCACCGCCATTCTCATTCCATCTTTCCCCGCGCCGCGCTCATCGTTCTCGCGCTCGCCCTTTCTATCTCCCCACTCGCGCCGGGGGTGGTGTGGGGATAATTATTATGACAGATATTAAAACAGCAAAACAAACAATAAAAAATATCACGGATAAAATTGCAGAGGAATTTGATCCGCTTAAAATCATTCTCTTTGGTTCATACGGATGGGGCAAGCCTATAGAAGAGAGCGATGTTGATTTATTTATTATCAAAGAAACAAGCGACCGGAGAATTGACAGAGAACGCGCGGTAAGAAAAATTATTTTTGGAGTAGAAACGCCGCTTGATATTTTGGTATACACGCCGGAGGAGGTTTCTCGTCGGCTTGCGTTTGACGATCCGTTTATTTTAGAAATTGTAACAAAAGGAAAAACATTGTATAAAACAAGATAAACATGCGCATTGAAATTGATCAATCCGGCAAAATTGAAGATACAGCGCGCAACACCGTAATCGCTTTCTCAAACACAGATCGCAAAAGTATATGCATTTCCAGCGCGGATAAGCGAACGTTGCAAAAGATTTTTAGACAAAAAGGAAAGCATAAAGTGTTTGTGTATCAACTTTTCGCTTTATTGATATTTCTTCTCATTAAAAGCGGATTGCGCGGTTATGATTCCATTATTATTGATGTAGAATATGAAGGCAAAGAGTCGCTTATAAAAAGTTTCCTTGTTCGGTATTGCTCTTGCAATAACGCGCATTTTGATAAAACCATAGTGCAGTTTCGCCGTATCGGCAAAGGATCGCCCGCGCACGCGTACGCGCTTGACGTTTTGCGGCGCAAACGCGCCCCGGATACGACAGCGACAATTGAAGAAATACTGCCGTACTTTGTGTGAAAAATTAAGTGAATGGAGAATAAAATAAAAAATGACTGGATGTTGCGTGGATGCGTACACACCGAGTAAATACGGTGAATCGGCATCCCATCCAATCAATTAAAAAAATCATATCGTTTTATAAATTATATGTCAAGAGTTACTCATAAAAATTCAAAATTTTCCTCCGTCCGCGCCGCGCTTATCGTTCTCGCGCTAGCTCTTTTCATTTTCACCCTCGCGCCGGGGGTGGTGTGGGGGCAGACAATGCCTTGCTTGAAAGAGAACTGTATTGTATAGTTCGTCTATATTTTTTGAACTATGAAAACCTACACCTTCCGGGTTATTATAGAACCCGATGAAAACGACACATTTCACGGCTTTGCGCCAGTTTTACCCGGGTGCCACACGTTTGGAACTACTATAGAAGAGACGCGCGAAAATTTGAAAGACGCCATAAAGGCATATGTTTTGAGTTTACTGGATGATGGCGAACCGGTGCCGGATGATAGAGGATTTGATGGCTACGAGACTATCACTGATGCGGATTTCTGCAAGGAAAAGGAACGTGAGTTTGCCTATGCCTAAATTGCCCGTCATTGCGCCTCGCCAACTGATCTCTGCCCTAAATAAAATTGGTTTTTTTGAACATCGCCAGCATGGGACAAGCCATTTGGTGCTCAAGCATCCCGATGGAAGAAGAGCAATAGTGCCCATGCACAACAAGGATATCCCGAAAGGCACTTTGCTTGGTATTTTGCGCGATTGTGAAATCAACAAACAACAGTTGATTGATTTGCTATAGTATTATGACTATTGCCATTCCTAACCACTTTTCTTTTTTCTTCCACCGCGCCGCGCCGCGCTTCTCGTCCTCGCGTTCGCTCTTTCAATTTCCACCCTCGCGCCGGGGATGGCGCGGGGGCAGTTTCTTGCATAAACGTTTGTGATGCGCTACAGTTTCATCAACAAACTTAATATTTATTTATCACCATGACTACAACACTCACCTTTCATCCAAAACTCGGGCTTCGCATACCGGCAAAAACATTGCGCGAGGCGGGATTTCAGCCAAAAAAAACATTTGTTATAACAATGAATACGCCCATTATACATATTATTCCGCAACAGCATGACGATGAAAAAGAAAAGGACTGGCTTGATGAGGTGTTGAAAACCCCGGAAGGTAAGGCGTATTTTAATGCACGAGCTGATGAAGCAAGTAGAGAGTATAAAGATGGGAAATTGCACAACATAGAAGATGTGTTTGCGGAAATAGAAGCGGAGCGAAAATAAAAATAATGTATCTGTATGTATTTTATCAAACTATCAAGTTCTGCTAAAAAAGATTTGAAAAAATTACCACAGCAAGTCCAAGATGAAATAAAGTTTGTACACTCTCGCCGAATACAAGATTGTCATTATGGGATCAAATTAAAAGGCGAGCTTAAACGGTATTGTAAATATGCCTTTCAGCATCAAGGAGTGGCATACAGAATTGCTTATGAGATTAAAAAAGATATTTTATTGATAGTAATAATTATCATAGGCACTCGCGAAAACTTTTACAAAGAACTCAAGCGGCGAGTGAAATTTTCCTCCCCCGGCGCCGCGCTTATCGTCCTCGCCCTCGCCATTTCCATTTTCACCCTCGCGCCGTGGGCGGCGTGGGGGCAGGCAACAACGCAACAAACAGGAACAACAGATGAACGAGGTACAATCGTTTCGCCTCTGCCTCCAAATACTGAACTCATCAAGTTGCAGGCCGGGCGTTTTGGACTAAACGCAGTTGCAAAACTTTTAGGTCTTGCAACAGAATGTCCGAAAACTACAGAACAGGGAATACCAGATGTTGAAAAATGCGAAGCCCCTGATCTTCGTAAAGTCGTGTTGAAACTCATCCAAGTCGCACTTGGCTTCACCTCACTCATTGCGCTTATCTTTATGTTATATGGCGGTTTCACTTGGATTACCGCCGCCGGCAATATGGACAAAGTCAAAAAAGGACGCGACATATTGATATGGGCAGGCATCGGGCTTGTTGCGGTGATGTTTGCGTGGGGGATTGTAACGTATGTGATTTACATAAGTTCTCGCGTAGTGGCGTGATCATCCTGATCATCCTACTGAAAAGAAAAAAAGCGATGCTGTATGGATACCTGTCGTCAATACGATAGACAAGAGGTATCACATAAACGCATCGCTTTTTTGCTGACCGCCCCTACCACGCTTTCACGTGTATAGTGCCAACCGATCCGGAGGCGCCGACAACCCCGTATCGGTGCCCCGTGGTCAGAATCCACGGAGCGCCGAAGGGCTGTAGGGCCCCGGCCGCGTCTTTGAACATCGGGAGAACGCGGACTCCCGTTGGGCCTGTGATTGCAAAATATTTTTTTACTCCCTCGGCCGGGCACTTGAGGCCGGGGAGTTCATGGCTGAATCCGTCCACCGGCACCGGCCATGATCCGGTGCCTGCTAAAATAGTTATTGTCCCCCCGTGGACAAAGGGGGTTGTGCCCTGATTTCCCGCCGGCACACCGCGGGTCCCCGTCGCCGAAGGCGGGGAGTAAAGTCTGGTTGGCACCGGGTCCGGCGGCCTCGGTCCCCCGACATAGCCCCACGCCCTGCGCCACCAGGGTGGGCCGTCAGGCTGGTCCTCCCACGGATCGGTCCTGGCGTCCATGTCCGCCACGGACACGAACCCCCGGACCCGGGGGTCGGACCTCATCCACACCTCGGCGACCGGCCCTGCGAGGTGGACGACTCCGTAGTCCGTGTCAATGGCCTGGACGAACCCCTGGACACTTGGGTCATCCCGCCGGCGGACCTCTAGGATAGGCCCGGTCCCAGCGAACCCCGCTGGGATGGTGGCGTTTTGATAGATAAGGCCCAACTCTGTCCCGGCCGGCAGGGACTCAAGCTCCGCGTTGCCGGTTGTTCTATCAACGCGCCAGAACGCGGCCTGGCGTGTTGTTTTTGTCAACAGCTGGACCCCTGTCGGGAGGTAGGGAGAAATGTCACCCACCTCCATCACCACCCCTGTCGGCAGGGTCTCAAAGGAGACAATCCGGTTGGGAGCCGGCTGAATCTCCTTCCAGAAAGGCATTGACTGGTATGCCTTTCTGAAATTTAACTTATGAATGAGGCCAGCCTCATCGGACAGTTTTTTCAGATTGGCCGTGTCCAGGGCCTTTTCACGCATGTTTGGCGCTCGCCACCAACTGTGGGTGCCAACCACAGTGATGACGGTCCCCCCAACGATCAGGACGGCGAAGGTTCGAAAAAATAGCCGTCCTGTTATGATATACAGGGCCCCTGCCAGGAGAAAGAGGGCAAATACAGCGGACCTGGCAAGGAACCCGATCCCCGGGCGTGGCATAATCGGGGGGGACAAAAAAATCGCCATAATCCCCAACAGCAAATATAAAATACTGATGGGGATCATTGTGCGGATTAGCCCACGCTTTAGGGCCTCAACCGCACCACCGGCCTGGGCGCGCACTTGGCTCGGCATCAACTGCCCTAGCGCCTCCAGACCGGGGAGCAGAAATTCTCCACCAAAGAACATGAAGATGGCCCATGGGGTCAGGGCCATCAGGATCATGACCAAACAAACAATCCCCCCCCCATAGGGGATAAAAGATACTCCTACATAAAAAATAAATAGGAGTGCCATTTCTATCATATAGATCCAGAATAATCTGGATCTAATCTGTTCGAACCCCCCTAGAATATCACTCCACCTAGAGGGAAGAGGTGGTCCGCCCGCCGGGTTCCGGCGGGGGTCAAAAAACCAAGATGTAGCCGCGGACCCGGCTCCGCGGAGGCGGGACTCAATCCCCGCCAAGAGCGATGTCGCTGGTCCTGGAGCGATCAGGCCGAAACCTGCTATTGCCATGAAAACGAGATTCCATCCGGATAGGTTGACCTCGCTCTGGCCAACCTTTAATGTGACTTTCATTTACTTCCTCCTTCTCCACGTTTGCGTGGAGAATTGTTTTTTTCAAAGAGCGCGCCCAATCAACATGATTGAGCGCCTGTACAGAAAGTACAGATATATCCGCTCATCGTATTTAAGTGAGCGGACGCTATCTATACTCGTTTGTTAGGGCCTCCGTCTAAATGGGTTGCGAATATGAATTGGAAACTCGCGATAGCTATTTCTTTTCGCCTCCTCTTGCAGTCTAAGCTTTTCGCCCGCTAATTCCGCATTTTGTTTATGCTGTGTTTCATAATCAGTTTTAAATTGTTGCGCTGTCTGCAAACGCGCGGCCGGGTCGGTAATCGCTCTGATTCTTTTAATCTCTGCCTCCAGTTGATCATATATGTTTGCATCCAAATTTTTTATTTCTCTCCCGATTGGCCTTAAAATATTTTCCGCCTCCGCTCCCGCCTTAGTTGCCTCCAGTTTTTTTTGAATGACCTGCGCTTCCGGAGTGAGAGGTTGCTGTCCGGTCGCGTCCCCATACACCGCCCTCCACGCTTCCCATTGCGCTTTTATCGTATCACGTTGTCCTTTTATCCAGTCGCGGAAAAACTGTTCGCCGTCAAATTCAGGGATAAAATCTTCCGCGATGAGGTTCTCTTTAAGCTTCCCTTCCTGTTGCCAGCGAAGCATCGGTTCCATAGTGTCCTCTATAACTTTATCCAACGCTTCGTTGATGGCTTCAATAGGGGTTTCTGTAAGTTCCATTTTTAACGCGTTAATCGCCGCATCAAGCTTTGCTTGGTCAATAGTCGTCCCTGCCGGAATTGACGCTTTAATTTCATTGGTCAGTTTTGTTATTTCTGCCGGTGTCAAAGCAACTGTTCTTGTTTTTCCCCCAAGAGTCAATTTGACAATATCGCTAAACTGCCCGGCGATGCGCATTTTTATTGCCTTGCGCTGTCCGATGCCAAATTTTCCTATTTTATCCATCATATCCTGCAAATCCTTGGTTCCGTCTGCATCAAGTCCGCTCTGCCATCGCGTGAGCACCATATTATAGTTGATCTCGTCCTGCATCGTGAGCCCGCCTATGGGGCCGATGTCAAACGGCGATTTCGGCGCGCTCGGCGCAGATGGAGCCACTCCTGTCTGTTGTTGCTGTTGGCGTCTGGAAAGGTACCCAAGCCCGACTGTTACCAAGACCGCGTCTCCAAGCGTTTCAAGCATCGCCGCTTTCCATGATGATGTTTCTGCCATAGGTATAGTTATCATGCTTTTTCGCGAACGCCTTTGCATTTTTGCGCAAGCGCCGGGAAAAGCATGTATTATTACTCTCTTCCCGCAAACATGAGCAGGGAGAAAGGTTTCAGCTACTATTGTATCAATAGCATGAAATTGTCGCAAACCCTGCTCATATCTGCGGGAAAAGCCGTAATTATAATATAAAACCCCTTCGCCGCAAAGCAAAAGGGGTTGGATTAGATGAAAATTATAGTATAACCCTTTCTATTTTTGCGACAGCGCAATATATCATATAAGTAAAAATTTGTCAAGAGTTGATATTAAAACATAGTGCAGTACAGTAATATATATGTTGCAAACAATGGTAAAAATTAAAAATAGCGCTATCGCTCTGCCAAAACAAATCCAAAACGCATGGAAGAAGGAAGATGAGGCCATGCTTTTTTCTTCAAATACCTTTGTGATTGTAAAGAAAGTGGAAAAGGCGGTTGCGAGATTATCTGATATTCCCGAACACATATAGCTCCACCACCTTAACAGGACTTACGCGGTTCAAGTTTTAGGCCTTAAATAAGGCAAAAATTTGCAAAACAACAACAAAACTGTATTTGCTGGAATAAGATGTAAACCTTTATTTAAGCGCAAAATACACTTATTTCCAGAAGGTCGTCAACTATAGTTTTGTCATAGAATATACAAATTATGGCTTATTTTAGCCTAAAAATTGAGGTGCGTAACTCATGCACCTTAAGTACAAAATTCTTGACATATTTTTTTTATTTGCTATACTGCCACCATACTCGGTGGCAACTCGACACAAAAGTCCTTGTAAAGTGGACACGCTAAAGCCCTGCAAACTGCGGGGTTTTTAGTTTTATTTTTGTGTAGTATAGCCGCAAGAAACGATCAAAATTTAGTGCGGGATTACCATTGAGTAGTATCAAGCCGTTAGACAAGGTTTGTAGATATGCTACTATGTTGTCGGTATGAAATATCTAACCATTTTACGTAAAACTGCATACGGCTACGATGTGCATGTGCCTGCATTGCCCGGGTGCCATAGTCAAGGAGATACATCAGAAGAAGCGCTGGAAAATATTCAAGATGCTATTCTTACTTATCTTGCGATGGAAGAGGAAGAACTGGAAGGCGCACAAATGCGAGAGGTAGAAGTGGCGTTTGCGTAAAACACATGCTTTTCACTGATGTATCTCACGACCGAACCGCGCCATCCGCGTCTTAATCCGTACACGCTGAAAGGAATAATCAAAGATGCCGGATTAACTGACGAGCAGTTTCAATCTTTACTGTAGGTGGTTGTCTAGTACCCACTTTACGCCATGCCTACCGGCAGGCAGGCTGACTCTGTATCACTCGTATCTATCACCATTCAAGGGGTTCTTATTGCGGCCCCTCTCACTTACCCCCGATTCAAAAATCAAGGTCTTGTAACTTGTAGGGTTTTTGGGCTCTGTGATATACTTTCGTTTGTGATGGGGATAGCTTGGTGCGGGCCTGGGTTTGTCAGCCAAAGGTCTCCGGGTTCAATTCCCGGTATCTCCACCACACTTGACAAAAAATCCCATCCGCATTATAGTATTTTTAACTGACAAGCCTAGGTAATACCGTATTAAGCAGATCTTGCAAAAACCCCCTCACGGGGTGTTTTTGTTTTTCATAGAGAACAAAAACCATACAAGTTACGAAACGGAATAGATGCCGCAAAATGGCGTTATTTTTTTCTTATAACCTGCGCTAATTTACAAAGAACTTATTTGAGCGGATAAAACCGCTCATTTTTCCTCCCGCTGATTAAGCGGAATCTTCAGCAAAGCGCCGAAGTGAGAATCCCTATCTGCCTTCTCTTCTAATTTTGTCAAGTGTTGACGGACAGCTTCGCGTTTCCTATACTGCAACCGTACAAACATATGATTACCGCAACATCTCGCCCAAAAAAAACCTCAATAGCCACAACAGCCACAACCGCAATACGCGCCGGCGGGCAGGTGAAGATTCCTCTTGCGATTGCTAAAAAGTATCGTTTGCAAGAAGGGGATACTGTTACTTTGCGCGATTTCGGCAGAGGATTTATTGTTTTTATGCCGCGAAAGACAAAACAAGGTGAGAGTAGTGGCAGTGATAAACTGTCGCAAGTGATGTGGGATAAGATGGAGGAAGAGGCAAGCGAAGCGATTCGCCGCGGCGACATTTCTCCTTCATTTGAAACTGCGGACGACCTGATTGCATATCTTTTTGATCACGACTACGCTAAATTGCCTTTGCATATTAAAAAGCCAATGCCTTTGACTGAATAATTCACCTGCACTATTACATCACTATGATCGCCGTAAAGAAAAAAATTTATCTTGATTCCACCGTGCCGAATTATGTTTTTAACGATGCCTATTCAGAGAAGCAAAAGGTGGCAGAATTTCTTTTCCAAAATGCGAAAAACAAAGAAGTGCTTATGTTCGCATCTCCAAATAATTTGGATGATGCTCGGCATGTCGCCTACGCGGTGTATTACAGCGCAGACATTATTGCGAGTTATAATTTTAGCCACATTGTCCGTATCTCAACAATTACTCAATTACAATCCGTAAATCTGGGCTTGGGTTTTCGAACACCCGAGATCAGGTCTCCGGAAGAACTACTATGAACGAAGATAAAGTTCTTAAAGAAATACACGCGCTTCAGCGTAAAAAAAACAAAGGTCTTTCGTGGGATCAGCAGATAGAGCAAAGTTATATGGTGGCGAAAAAAATAGCCAAAAAGTACGGCTACCGCATTTATCCCAAAGAAAAGTCGCCGTATGCGATGAAGGACTAAAAGAAAAAAGCCAATGCCTTTGACTCGCCATTGCACATGTATCTATCAACCATTTAAGTGGTTATCAATTCCGCTACCCCGATTCAAAAATCAGGGTCTTGAAACGTGTATGATTTTTAGGTTCTTAGTTTGGTTGGCTTGACAAGATTTTTTGGTATGCTATAGTTTAATTAAATTGGCTTGCCTTGCAAGTGTCTTTTATATTTGATACACTTGGCTTTGCTGGTGGTTCTCGGGCCCGTAGCTCAATTGGTAGAGCGGATGATTGATACCCATCAGGTTGGGGGTTCAAATCCCCTCGGGTCCACCAGTGCGAGAATTTCCCGCATTCACGTTTCTCTCGCGAAACGGTTCCCGCACTAAGTTTTGCTTACGCTGGTATCTTGACAAAACTACTATGATACGTTAATGTTGTTACTAACAATGGTAGTTTGGCTTATACACTAATAGGTCAAAGCTACGTGTCAGCAAAAAGTATCCTTGAAAGAGGGTGCTTTTTGTTTTATACTAGGATACGGTGGATCTGATCTGGGACTGTGGTGTATGAAGTAACATACTACCATTGACACGTAGCGAAGCGAGTGCAAGTCTCGCCATGTCCACCACATTGGTAAAGTAAGCAAAATTTAGTGCGGGATATTTTCCGTTGCTCACAGATTCAAAAATCAGGGTCTTGAAACGTGTATGATTTTTATATTAATTCGTGTATCAAGCGATGCTTACAAGTAGGCCATTGAGCTTACGAGTAACCTTTCAAAAGACATTTGCATTGCAAGTGTCTTTTGCTTTTGGTATACTGGGATTTGCTGGTCGGATTCGGGCCCGTAGCTCAATCAGGCAGAGCAATCGTTTGATACACGAGAGGTTGGGGGTTCAAATCCCCTCGGGTCCACCAGCGTGAGAATTTCCCGCATTCACGTTTCTCTCGCGAAACGGTTCCCGCACTAAGTTTTGCTTGTTGAAAGATGTCGGTTTGAGTCCGCCTGGGCGCGCCAGCTCTTGACATAATTTTTAAGTGACTTTATAATGCAGTTAATCTGAGTCAGAGATAAGCTGTTTTATTCAGTTAAACAGCTCGACTAAAACTCTCCATTTTTTGGAGGGTTTTTAGTTTTCCAAAGCCAAAAAACCATACAAGTTACGAAGTCAAGTAACACAAACGTTTGCAGGGCAGGCGCTTTTTTGATATGATGGCTTGTATGTTGCATTATGACCATTACTAACCTTTTTGCGCGGGAGATTTTGAACTCCGGGGCAACTTGCTCGCTTTTGGTAACCGTTCTCCTAAAAGACGGCGCTATAGGAAAAGCGTCTGTGCCGTTTGGAGTGTCTGCCGGAAGCCATGAAGCGTTTGTCCTTTTTGATGAAGACAAACGATACGCCGGCAAGGGGATGTTAAAAGCTGTTGAAAATGTTAATACAGAAATCCGCTCCGCGCTTCTAGGAAAGGACGCGTATGATCAAAAGCAGATAGACGAAAAGATGATCGCGCTTGACGGCGCGCAGAATAAATCGCGGCTCGGGGCAAATGCGATTTTGGGAGCGTCTCTTGCTGTTGCCCGCGCCGCGGCCGCGAGTCAGAAAATGGAGTTGTATGAACACCTGAAAACACTACTCACTACCAACTACCAACTACCAACTACCAACTATGTTCTTCCTAAACCGATGATAGTAGTTATAGAAGGCGGCAAACACGCGGATAATTCAACTGATTTTCAGGAATATTTGATCGTGCCGTCCATAAACGATAAGCGTGGATTATTCTCTGTGAAAGAGAGTGTGCGCGCCGGGGCAGAGGTGTATCTTGAACTCAAAAATGTATTGAAAGAGCGAGGTTATAACACAAACGTCGGAAACGAAGGAGCTTATGCGCCTTACGGTATGCAGTTAAACAGCGAGCCGTGGGATCTCATTATGGAAGCAATTGAGCGCGCGGGTTACTCGCCCGGGAAAGATATTATGCTAGCGGCGGACCCGGCTGTTTCCGAACTGGTCGCAGGAACGCGCGAAGGGGATTTAATGCAATATCAGCTCAAAAAAGAAAACCGTTTTCTTAAGTCCGAGGAACTCGTCAGCTATTTTGAAGGATGGCTTGATTCATATCCGTTTATATCGCTTGAAGATATTTTAGGCGAAGATGACTGGGATAACTGGGTGTTTGCGCAGGCGAGGTTGGGCGGCAAAGCGCGGCTGATCGGCGATGATCTGCTTGTTACAAACCCGGCGCGGCTTAAAAAAGCGATCGCTTTGAAAGCGTGCAACGGCATTCTTATCAAACTGAATCAAATCGGCACGGTTTCCGAAACGCTTGAAACTATTGCGATTGCAAAGGGCGCAGGTTTCTGGACGATCGTCTCTCACAGGGGCGGGGGAGAGACAAACGACACTGGAATGATAGACATGGCGGTCGCGTGCAACTGCCAGATGGTGAAGGTTGGAATCAGCCGCGGAGAAAGAGTGGAGAAATATAATCGCTTGATGGAAATTGAAGAGAAAATCGCTAATGACTAAACCACCTCTTGTTCTTGTTATCCTTGACGGCTGGGGCATTGCGCCGCCGTCTCCCCTAAATGCGATTACGAACGCGAATACTCCTGCTATGAATCGGCTTTGGCGTGAGTATCCGCACACGCTTTTGCATGCTCACGGCGAGCACGTTGGGCTTCCTAGGGGACAAGTTGGAAATTCAGAAGCCGGGCACATGAACATCGGCGCGGGACGAGTTGTCGTTCAGGACTCGGTGTATATCAGCGAAAGCATTGATGACGGCACATTTTTCAAGAATCCTGCGTTTCTGGAAGCGATTCAACACGCAAAGAATCATGATGGACGCGTGCACCTTATGGGGATTTTATCAGGGAGCCAGTGTCCGCACATGTCGCCGGATCATCTCATTGCATTAAGCCGTCTTTTACAAAAGCACAAAGCCCGGATGATCCTGCATTTTTTCACTGACGGGCGCGACAGCCATCCGCGATACGCGAGAGATGCGTGGAAACATGTCTGCGATACGATAAAAGGTTCAGCCCTATCTGTTGCAACCGTTGCCGGGCGGTTGTATCTTGACCGGAAAAAATCGTGGGATCGCACAGAGGAAATATACAATGCGCTTGTCGCAGGCGAGGCAAAATATACAGAGAGAAGTTTTGAGGACGCAATCACCAGCGCATATGCGCGTGGAGAAACAGACGAGTTCATTTCCCCGACAATTATCAGAAATGAAAATACAGACGCGAAAGATATTATCGGCGACAACGACAGTATTATTTTTTATAATCTCCGCTCCGATCGCGCGCGTCAGCTCACCAAACCCTTTGTTCAGGATACATTTGAGGAAGCGAACCAGGGATCATTCACCCGCCGAAAAGTTCTTCGGAATATCAAATTTGTCGCGATGACAGATTTTGGGCCTGATCTCGGCGAGGTTTTAACAGCCTATCCGTCGCGCGATGTGCGAGGGACTATTCCTATCGCGTTGCGCGAGGATTTTCGGCAGGTCTACATAGCCGAAACCGAAAAGTACGCGCACGTTACATATTTTTTCAACGGCGGCTATCGGGAACCGATCGCCGGAGAACACCGCATTCTTGTGAAATCAAAAGATGCGCGTTCCTACGACGAGGTTCCCGAAATGAGCAGTCGTGAAATTACCAGCCTGGTTTTAGAGCTCTTAAAACAGGGCTGGTACAATTTTTTCTGTTTGAATTTTGCAAACGCCGACATGCTCGGGCATACTGGAAATATAATCGCGGCGCGGGCAGGGTGCGAGGCGGTTGATCGCGCGATCCGGCAAATTTTCGCTCTTGTTCTGAAGAATCAGGGTACGCTCGTTATAACTTCTGATCACGGCAACGCCGAGAATATCGGCGGAGATCCTGTAAACACCATGCATGAAACTAGCCCTGTGCCGTTCATTATCGCGGGAGAAAAAAAGATTAGTTTGCGCGGGGAAAAATCTGGAGAAGTCGGAGGAAAACTCGGAGACATAGCGCCGACTATTTTGAATATCATAGGACTAGAAAAACCAAGCGAGATGACCGGAGAAAATTTGACAATATGAAACCAGTCCTTCTTATAATTAACGACGGCTGGGGTATTGCTCCTCCGTCCAGGTATAACGCAATCACAGAGGCGCGCACTCCTGTGTTTGATTATCTGATACAGCACTATTTCACTGTAACTCTTCAGGCAAGCGGAGAATCGGTCGGGCTTCCGTGGGGAGAGATTGGAAATTCAGAAGTCGGGCATTTAAGTTTGGGTTCTGGCCGTATTGTGTATCAGGAACTGCCGCGAATAAATCGCGCCATAAGCGATGGGGATTTTTTTCAAAACGAGAAGTTTTTGTCAGCGGCGCGCAAAATCAAAAATGAAAATGGGGCTTTCCATATCGCCGGTATTTTTTCAAACGGCGGCGTGCACGGACACATTGAGCACTTGTTTGCTCTTTTGGAATTCTGCGTTAAAGAGCAGGTGCCGCGCGTCTTTATTCATGCGTTTTTGGACGGCCGCGATACTCCATACGCGAGCGCGCCTTTGTTTTTGAAACAACTTGATGAAACGATCGCGCGTCTGCGCTCCCCGGCTCGGATTATAAGCATTGCCGGTCGCTTTTGGGCAATGGATCGCGACAGCCGATATGAACGGATAGAACCCGCGTATCTTGCGATTGCGAGTGGAAAATCGGAAAAAACGTTTGCAAGCGCGGATGAAGCGGTTGCATCTTTCTATAGTGAAAATATCTTTGATGAGCAGATTCCGCCGACTGTGATAGGAGAGAGCGCGCCGATCACAAATCGCGATGCGCTCATCTTTTTTAATTATCGGGCGGATCGGGCGCGCCAGATTGTCCGCGCGTTTACGGATCCAAAATTCACAGCATTCCCGCGGGCAGAATTTTTGGAAACATTGCGCGTTGTTACGTTTACGCAATATGATTATTCACTTCCTGTTTCCGTAGCGTTTCCCGGAGAACATATTGAGTATCCTCTTGCGCGTATTATAAGCGAAAAGGGAATCCGCCAACTGCACATCGCCGAAACCGAAAAGTACGCGCACGTTACATATTTTTTCAACGGCGGCAGAGAGGAGCCCTACCCGCTTGAGGATCGCGCGCTTATTACATCGCCGAAAGTTCTTCTGTACGATGAGACGCCAATGATGTCTGCGAGAGAAATCAGCGAAGAGTTGCTGAAAAGAATTGAAATGCGAACCTACGGCTTTTTTGTAGTTAATTTTTCAAATGCGGATATGGTTGGGCACACAGGCAATCTTAAAGCGACGATCCTCGCTGTTGAGACTCTTGACGGACTATTCAAGCCTATTGTTGAACAAATTGTCCGTCAGGGAGGAGTTGTTGTTATTACTTCCGATCACGGCAACGCGGAAGCAAAGGTTGATCCGCAAACAGGGGATATAAAAAAAGAGCACACCGCAAACGCGGTGCCGCTGATTATTGTTGGGAAACAGTTTATTCAGGAAAAATCAATTACGCCTGATTTGAGCGCATATATTCCTTCAGGAGTTTTGGCTGACGTTGCGCCAACTATTTTGAGCATTATGGGCATCACAATTCCGAAAATGATGACCGGGCGGGCGCTTGTTTAGGGCGGTTCTCCAAACAGCTGTACAATAACAATTGTATTTTTCCCTTGAAAATTTTCGCCAATAACCGCAATGCCGATTTCTTCATAATTTTTATCAAGCATATTCTCGCGATGTTTCGGGCTCATCATCCACGCGGCGATTGCATCTTCCGTAGTTGTGAACGAGATCGCCAAGTTTTCTCCCGCGCTTTTGTATGTGTAATCGCTTTCCTGAATCCAGCTGTAAAACGGTTTTCCGCTTGGCGTTGTATGCGCAAAATAATTTTTTTGAATAATGTCCGAGGCTTTGCGGGATGCGGCTTTGGCGAGCTTGCTGTTTGTCTTCAGCGGCTCTAAACCTTGAGCCGCGCGTTCACTGTTCGTTTGTTCTATAAGTGCTCTCGCGGTAATTGTGGATTCCGCGCTTACATTGTTTCCGCGCACAAAAAATAAGGCACCAACGGTGAATGCCTTAAAAATCAGGATAATTGCGAAAATGCGCGCAATTGCTATACTATTAGGGAAATGTCTGTAAAAATGTGTGGATAAGAAACAAATTATTTTATTTTGATTTTTCACTCATCTTTTATTGCTGACAGCAGTATATCACAAATAAATGCTTATGTCAAAAGGAGGACTGGGAAGAGGTCTCTCTTCACTTATACCAAACAAGTCGTTCGGCTTTGAAAAACAAGAAGCCTTGTCAGTTAATGATTTTCAAAATGGGTCAGCTCTGAAAGTGAAACAGGTGAATCCGGATAACATCATCGCAAATCCGTATCAGCCGCGAACTGTTTTTGAAGAGGCAAAACTGAAAGAATTGGCGGACTCTATTCGCGAGCATGGAATTTTGAATCCGCTCGTTGCAATAGAGCGCGCGGACGGACGTTGCGAACTCATCGCCGGCGAAAGGCGGCTCCGGGCGGCGCGCGATATTGGATTGCGGACCGTTCCAGTTATTGTTCGCGTTGCTGATAATAAAACGCAACTGGAACTCTCGCTGATTGAGAATATACAGCGCGAGGACTTAAATCCAATGGAACGCGCGGTTGCCTATGATCGGCTCATGCGCGAGTTTTCTCTGACGCAGGAAAAAATTGCGGAGCGTATAGGAAAGCCGCGTTCTGGAATCGCAAATACTGTGCGGCTTTTGCAACTTCCGGAGACAATTCAGGAATCACTCCGGCGTGGTGAAATAAGCGAGGGCCATGCAAAAATTATTTTGAGCGTAAATGGTGGAGAGGCGCAGGTTCAATTATGGCAAAAGATAAAAGATGGCTCGCTTCCTGTTCGCGCCGCAGAGGGCGAGGCGCGGAGCGTTCAGGTAAAGCGCCACACTCGCCGCGCCACTAGCGCGTTAGATCCTAATCTCAAACACATACAAGAAGAGCTTGAAGCCCGGCTCGGAACAAAAATTGTAATAAAAGGAACGCTTGAACGCGGAACTGTGATTATAGAATATTTTAGCCGCGAAGAGCTTGACAGAATGAGTAAACAGTGGTTGGGTAACGAGTTACTATTATGAATACAACTAATCTTTTTGAACTGCCAATGTCAACACTAAAAAAACAAGTCAGCGATCCTTTTGAAAAAGCCCGTGCGCTTGCGGAGCAGTTCGGAGCTCGGATCGGCATATTAATGCATCTTGCAGAGCTTAACCCTGAAACCGAAGAGAGCGTTTTGGCGTCTCTACCGTATTTGCCGCTGAAAGATATTCGGCGCGTGCATGACGCTCTTGAGGCGAGAATTGTTTTACAATCAAGCCAAAAGGCATTCGCGCGTCTTGACGAACAATTGCAAAATATCGCGCAAGAATATCAAGAAAAAGAAGAACAGGCAGTGCTTGATTTTTGCAACGATATTCTCGCGCCTGAATTAGAAGAAGAGTATGTTTAAGCGATTACGAGGATTATTTTCACAACCAAATGAAAAGCTCCAGCAAGAGGATCAGTTGCCGTATGAAGATGAACAGGTTCCTGCTTTACTTGAAGACACAAATCGCTTGCTTGGGAAAATTGATAATGTTTTGGAAGAGAATGAAGACGACTTCCGACCGAGTGAGATAAGCGTAAGCGACGAGCAAACGCAAAACGAATCCGCCGAAAAGCGCGGATTTTTTGGTGTTATCGGGAAGAAAAGTAGGGAAGCCGGAAAATGGGTTTCTGAAACCGCGCGCGAAGGAGCCGAGGGAGCGAAAAAAATAGCAAGCGCATTGCGGCAAAATCCCGAACTTCGCAAAGAAATCGCGAGTAAACTGGAGGTCGGCGCGGAGCGATGGCTTTCCTTAAAAGGCGGGGGAGATATTTTGAAAGCGTTTGCCGGCAAGGGCGATATTGCGTCTTTGGCGCGCGGGATGTTTGAAAAAAGCGGGGAGATTAAAAGCGCGCAGGAAAAAGTTGAAATGTACGGCACGGTAATTGAAGCGCACAGAAAAGAATTTGAAGATTCGGTTAAGATGAATCGTTTTAACCGCGTGTTAGAGCTTTTAGGGAAGAACGAGGAAGAGATCGCGGAGATTACAAAAGACGGATATAACAATGATCTTTATCTCCAATATAAACATGCGCTTGAAGCGGCCGGCACCTATATTGTATGGGCGCGGCAGGGTGAGGAGAATAGCGATAAACTCAAAGAGACAAAAGCCCGTATTGAAAGCAAACATCGCGCGGATCCGGAAAAAGCAGGAGCGCCAGTGAAGGTTTTAATCATAGAAGATGGAAGAAACGATGTGTTTCGTAAAGGGTTGGAGCAATGGAAAAAAGAAGATATTCAGAAAATAACAGAAGAGAAACGAGGCAAACACACGAGAGTGAATCGTGATCAGCAAGAGATCGTGCGACGGGTGCTTGCAACGATTGCGGCTCATTCCGAAAATCGTGTAAAAGACACGAGAGAGGTAATGAAAGCCAACGTTGAAGGAGTGGTAAATGCGTGGGATGAATGGCGAGATCTTGGGAATTTTGGAGCTACTGCGATGGGACGCATTGAGTTGCGCGCCGTTTTTGCTATGCTGACAAGAATCGGCAAAGGCGCTCATGAAGCGATAAAAACAAGAGAGCGCGACGCGATTACTCTTGATTATGAACGAGAGAAGAGCCGTCTTTTGGCGCACGAAGAGCGCTATGGCGCAAGAGTCGCGGAGATTCAACAATTGCGTGAACGATTATCATCGGGAGCAACGCTTGAAAATCAGGAGTTCTTAAATGAGCTTATGGAGTTTAACCGTACATACCGGCGTGAAGCCCAGGATTCTTTGGATGACGCGGAAAAGCCGTCGTATGAGAAAGATGAGTTTATTGAATTTTTTAAAACAAATGATCTAGAAAAATATCTAAAAACATCAGAAAGTCAGTATGCAAATTCGCTTGACAAACTTCGCATCGCGCACAAAGGCATCTTAGAGTCTGGAGACGGCGAGGACCCGGAGCTCGGGCGTTTGTGGTATTTGAAAAAGACGATTTGTGATAAAGCGCGAAGCACCGCGCGCGTGTTTAAGGTTTGGGAGAACCGGTCCACATTGCGGCAAAAACAAGGCGCTGTGCGAAACATCATCAGCGCGGGCCAGGGGTTTGGCGACGTTTTCCGGTTTATGCGATTTGGACACGATGCTGAAGATCTAACTGAAAATATCATTCACGGCGAAGTGTTTGGCAAAGAAGGCGGATTTTTAAGGTATATCAAAGAAGGGGGAGAAGAACTTGCAAGCCGATTTTATGAGGGTGATTTAACGCGCACGCTCATTGATCGCCATCTGCATCGAGATGATTTGAGCGAGGAGAGGCGCGAGATTTTAACGTCTTTGCAGGAAAAATTGTCTCATGGCGGAAAAATGACCGATGTTGAGCAAGATTTTTTACAAAAGATTGAAGAACAAGCCCGAGACCTGCATCGCAAAGAATTAAGTGGAGGAAATTTGAGCGAGTTTGAAAGAATGATGATCGGGCAGGCAAAACACGAGGCGGCGGAAGAGTATGGAGCCAAGAGTGTGCTTGAGAAAATCGGAAGAAATCTTGGAGAATATAATGTGAAGCGAAGTTTGAGCACTTTAACCGAACTGCCGGATCGTCTCAAGCGGATAGTGAATATCACCGAACGGGGCACAGGCTCGGTTATCGCGCATTTGGATCGGACTGGCGCAAATATCGCGCGCAACGCTTATGGACGCGATCTCACCGCGCTTATGTTTCAGAAATCGCAGATCCAGTTTGCGGGAGAGTCAGTTTCCGGAACGCGGGCGATTCCCAATGACTCGCGTGAGCGGTTGTTTGGCTATTTTACCGGCGAGGTGAAAAGAGATGAACTCACAAGCGAAGACGAGAAATATCTGCAAGAGATAGAGCGTGAGGCGGCAGGGCTTTTTGATAAACAAAAGTCCGGTGCGGAGTTGACAGATGAAGAAGCCGCGCTCGTTGGTGCCGCAGAGCACAAAGCATTGATTGACTATATGGACGATGGCGTATTTGAAAAAATTGCCGGAAGCGCGGGACGAATCCGCGAGGCGTTGCAGGGCATTCCGGACCCTGTTTTACGCGCAGAAGCGGAAACTCAACTTGCGCTTATAGAAACCGATCCAAAAAAATTCGCAGAAGGACTGCGCGTGTGCGGGGCAGGGATGCTCGGGTTTGGGGTGTATGGAAAGGCAAATCCAGAGATTAGAAAACGGATGCAAAAGAGATTGCGCGACGAAGAAGGTTTTAGCAAGATTGGCGTTGCGCTTGGCATCGGCGGAGCCGCGATTCTTGGCACTTTGGCGTTCCTTGCCTATAAAGAATGGGGAGATGACATCGGATTGAAAGAGTTAATAGAAAACAATGAAATCAAAACAGAAAATGAGACACTGCTCCGTACGAAAACAACAGACGGAAGCAAGATTGTTACAATCAACTGGCATGCGTCGGATAAGCAAAAAGAATTGCCGTCTGGAGAAATTGCAGAAAAAGAGGCGTTTATTCCCAAGAGCAATAAGGTGGAAGTACATGAGAAGACGACAGACAAAACTCCTATATGTTCTGTTAATTATACTCCAACAGACCAACAAAATTATTTCTTGTTTTCTCGCACAGAAAGTACCGAGTCAACTGAAAATTTACTCAAGACAGGCGTGATTATGATGGACAGCGATCAAAACGGTTATCAAAACCGGTGAGGGAGAGGTGAGGATTCCATTTGATCAATTGCACTGTAATTTTTCTCAAAAGAGCACAGAGAATGAGCCAATACTTTTGATTAGGACAAACGATATGAAGAGCATAGAGGTTTATTTTTCCTCGGATCGTTCAACGGTTTCACTTATAGATAGTACCGAGATCCCTCCTGTTGTAGTGATAAATAATATTCCAATTACTGATCTTTCTAAATACTTTGACGCGCAGGGGAATTTTATTAAGGAGCCGGCGGTAGAGGCACCGGCTTCTGAAGAAAAGCCAGAACCGCCAAAATATCCTACAACTCCGCCAGCCGACATGACCCCGCAAGGAGAGTCCTTCAAGTCGCTTGCCGATGCGTTGATTGGGTACTCGCATGTTGATGGCGCGATTAAGGCGGAAATTGAAGCGCAGATTGCGGATGTTTTTAACGAAAAACAGTATAGCAATGTTCAGTTTCCGGATTCTGTGCGTGATATAATCGTGGACGCGGCGCTGGCAAAAACAGACGCAATCAACGCTGATAAGAAAATTGACGCAAGCGACGCTCAAGCGCGCGCGGAGCTTGAGAAAATTACCAAGATGATCCCGCGTTTGCAAACTGTCCTTAAAAGAGAAGGGCTGACGCTTGAAAAAGTGAAGGATGATTTAGCAAAGGCGCAAACAATAGATGATTTGGAAAAATTTATTGACGGGCATGAGAAAAAAGTATGGGGAATCATGGTAAAGCGATCGCAGGAACTTGGAGCAACAGAGAAAACGAAAGCTATAGAGAAAGAAAAAACAGAAACAGTTGAGAAAAAGCCGGTTGAAGAAGAGGAAACGATAAAGAAACTCATGGCGGATGAGATGAAAGATAAAATGACAGAGAATTGGCCGGAGGAAAAGCTACCAGTTACTCCAAAAACCGAAGAAGCGCCAGACATTAAAAAAATACTGTCAACACTTGATAAACCGCTATCAAAAATTGAGCAACTGCTATCTGCACCAGAACAAGAAAAATCATCATATCAAGTAACACAAAAATGGGACGAATTTAAACATGGAGAGGAAAAGACAGAGGAAACAGAAGAGCCATCGCAGGACACGCTTTGGGAAACAAAACAAGAAAGAGTACCCAATCCTTTCTTATTACCCAAGAAAGAAACGGCGGAGTTTTTCAAACCTGCGGACGCGCCGTCCGATGCGGAACACGGTCCAACCGCTTTTGATGTTCAGGATTTCATTGAAACCGAGAAATCAACATCAACTAGCGCGCTGATTGATAAGCTAAGCGAGGTTACGGACGCGCAAGCGGAGGAGATATTTCAGAACGATGCGATGAAGGCGCGGTGTAGAGAGATTCCTAATGCGCAATTTATCGCCATACAGGACAAAAATGCCAGCCAGACCGAAAAAAGTATCAGTGAAATTAAGATAAAAGATTTTTTTGTTACAGATGCTGTAGCTCTGTATAAAGACGATGAAGGTGTTGAGCGTAAATTACCAATAAGTTTAGGGGAAGCATTGCGTATAGATGGAGATGAGATAAGAAGTGTTATTACAGTGTTTGCCTTTTCCGACTATAGTCTCAAAACAGAAGCCGGGATCAAGACATTCCGCGAATCGCGGCTTTTCAGCGTGTGGTTTATGGAGGCGTTGCGGGATGTTGAAGGATTAACTCAAAACTCCGGCAATGAAAAAGTTTTTGATGGAAAGAAAATGGCTGATTTGAGTGTGCTCGAATATATGCATTTGCAGGCGAAAAATTTTAAGGATATGTCAACTAAAGAATCAGGTTTATCAGGCGGCGCAAACCGAAGTATTTGGATTCCGAACCGCATTGCAGAAAATGGCCAGCTTGTTTTGATAAAACATGTAGAAGAATCAGGCAAGGATGTCATTCAATTCAATATCACAGGTGGGAAAACCCCGGCAACATGGGGCGATTTTGATCGCGTGGGGATAAAAATTCCAAAAGACATAGCAAGCAAAACTGGTTTTTCAGGATCAGACACCGCTGAAATTCCGTTGAACCACGTGTTGTTTAAGGATGGGGCTGTGGAGATTAGTGAAGCGCAACAAACAGGCGGAGACGCTCAAAAACAAATAGAGACTTCAGATAAAGATAGAGAAACGCAAGAACAAATTCTCCAGTTATCGGCACAGCAAATGCGCAAAAACGCTTTGGACTTTCAAAATCAAGGAGATTTTAAGAAAGCGCTCTCCCTGTATAGAGACAGTTTGGCAATCAATGTCAATAACGCGGATACGTATAATAATATGGGGATTTGTTATGCGGCAATTAATGAATATGAAGATGCTCGGAAATCCTATGAACATGGGATTGCGCTTAACCCAAACCACAAGGAAGCGTACAATAATTTAGGGTGGCTCTTGTTGCGGTCAGAGAGATTTGACGAAGCGATTGCAAAATTTCAAAAAGGACTGGAAATCATGCCAAACGAACAGCAGATTTGGACTAATCTTGCATGGGCGTATTATGTGAAAGGCGATTATAACACCGCGATTGCCGAGAATCTTAAAATTTTGGAGACGTATCCAAATATGCTTTATGCGCGTTATAATCTTGGGTTGTCGTATTTATGTATCGGAAAATCAGGAGAGGCAAAACAAGAATACAGTAAGGCGCTTGAGGGCGGCAAAGATACTTTGGCATACAAAAGCGCCATTGATGATCTGAATGACTTGATTAAACAGAATGTTCATAAAAGCGAGGCGGAAGCGATGTTGAAGATTCTGCAATACAAGCCAAGCCGTTGACAAAATTTTTCTTTCTTTGATATAGTATTTTTACTTTTATGCGGTCTGGCCGAAATAGCCAGATTTTTTTATGAACACCAATAAAATCTACACTATCGCCGTCATCCCCGGAGACGGCATCGGGAAAGAGGTGATGCCCGAGGCGCTTAAAACGCTTCGCGCGGTTTCCGATAAGTTCGGATATAATTTCGCATACAATGAACTTTTGGTCGGGAAAGATGCCTACGAAAAGCACGGCGAATATCTGCCGCAAAGCGTGATAGCCGAGTGCAAAAGTTCAGACGCGATTCTTCTTGGCGCGACAGGCGTTTCCGTGGAAACAGGGCGGGAGCTTATCCTAACGATTCGCGAGGAGTTTAAGTTTTTTAGCAATCTCCGTCCCGTGGTTTCGCTTATGAAAGGAGATCAGCAATTTGATTTTCTTATTGTGCGCGAACTCGCCGGCGGAATTTATTTCGGAAAGCGCGAGGAAGCCGATTATCGCGGTTTGAGCGAGAACGTTTTTGCAAAAGATGGGTGCGCGTATTCAGTGAGTGAGATTACGCGGATTGCGCGTGTTGCGTTCTCTCTTGCGCAAAAGCGGCGCAAACATGTAACATCGGTTGACAAGGCAAATGTTCTAGCAACTTCGCGCTTGTGGCGGAAAGTGGTTGACGATGTCGCAAAAGAGTTTCAAGATGTTTCACATGCTCATATGTTTATTGACAATGCCGCTATGCAGATCATTAAAAATCCGGCGCAGTTTGACGTCCTTTTAACCGATAATTTGTTCGGCGACATTTTAAGCGACGAGGCCGCAGGAATAGTCGGATCCCTCGGGCTAATGCCGTCATCTAGCATGAATGAATTCGGATTTGCACTGTACGAGCCGGTTCACGGAAGCGCGCCGGACATTGCGGGAAAGGGCGTTGCCAATCCGATCGGCATGATCTTGTCCTCTGTAATGATGCTAAGGCACTCGTTTAATTTAGAGGCGGGCGCTTCTCTTATTGAAGAATCTGCGCGATCGGTTATTATGGACGGATACGGAACTTTAGATATGATGCCGGCAAAAATTGTCGGAACAGAGGAAATTGGCGATATGATTGCGCAGAAAATTTTCAATATCTCATAAATGTATATTTACTATGCCAACACACGAAACTCGTTCAGCGCTTGAGATGTCAGGGTTTGCGATGCGTTCAAAAGGCATCTCAAAGCGCATTCAGTCAGTTAGCATCTCTGCGATCAAAGAGATGATGCATCTCGCGCTTTCATATCCGGACGCGATTTCGCTTGCGCAGGGAACGCCGGATTTTGCGACTCCGGAGCATATCCGCGATCGCGTGAAACATGAGCTGGACCATAATCCTAACGTCGGCAAATACGCGCCGCTCGCCGGGTTGCCTGTATTAAAAGAGGCGATCGCAGAGCATCTTTTGAGCAAACGCGGCATCATCGCCAACCCTCAAAAAGAACTTTACGTTACAATGGGCGCGATGGAAGCTATTGCAAGCGCGATTATGACAATCGCGGATTCAGGCGATGAAGTGATTCTTCTTTCCCCGTGTTTTCCTTCGCACATCACGCATACTATGCTTGTAGAAGCGTCGCCAGTGTATGTTCGGTTAGACGAAACGCGCGGCTGGGCATTTGATATAAACGCGTTTGAACGCGCGATCAGCCCAAAGACGAAAGCCGTTGTGCTGTGTTCTCCAGGAAATCCAACAGGAACTGTGCTTTCAGAAAATGATGTCCGCGCGATTGCCGTGTCCGCCGAGGAACACGATTTTTGGGTGATCACAGACGAGCCGTACGATTTTCTCGTATACGATGATGCGCGATTCTTTAGCGCATCCCAAATTCCGGAAATTAAAAATCGTTTGATTTCGTGTTTCAGTTTATCAAAAGAGTACGCCATGACCGGCTGGCGCATAGGATATGTGTACGCAGAGGAAGGGGTGATAAATCAGATGCTAAAAATACATGATGCGTTTGCTGTTTCCGCCGCAACTATTTCTCAATACGCGGCGCTTTCAGCTTTACAGGGAGACCAGTTAATTGTAGAATTTTTTAGAGATGAGTTTTTACGCCGTCGCGATTTAATGTGCGCGCGATTAGATCGGCTTTCAGAATTGTTTTCCTACATAAAACCAGGTGGCGCATATTATCTTTTCCCCAAAATTATTCCAGAGACTGATGAGTACGCATTCGCAATCCGTCTTTTGAAAGAAGCGGGAGTGGTTGTCGTGCCGGGCGGCGCGTTTGGTCCCGGTGGCGAGGGGCATGTGCGTTTATGCTTTGCGATGTCGGATGACACTATTAACCAGGCATTTGATAGAATTGAGAAATGGAATACGTCTTTTTCAAAAACAAAATTATAAAAGAAGAAAAAGCCCGCGTGCCGCTTGCGACTCACGCCCTGCAATACGGCACAGGTGTTTTTGAGGGAATTCGCGGGTACTGGAACAAAAATGAGAAGGCCATATATCTTTTTCAGCCGTTGGAGCATTTTGCGCGGCTTTTGCAGTCATCAAAAATTATGGGCTGGAGTGCGATTTATAGCCCGGACGAAATGGTGGAATTTGCGCGGACTCTTGTTTCAAAGAACAATCCTGCAAGCGACATTTATATTCGCCCATTTATTTTTCAGGCGTCAACAAAATTAGGTCCGCTTCTGGGGGACGAGCTCCAGCCGACGCTTGCGATGTATCTAGTTCCCATTGGCGAGTATTTTTCAACCTCCAAAGGCTTAAAAGGACGCGTGGTTTCATGGAGACGATTGGACGATTCTGTTATTCCGCCCCGCGCGAAAGTTTCCGGCACATATGTGAACTCTGCGCTTGCGAGAACCGAAGCGCAAGAGTGCGGCGCGGACGAGGCAATTTTCTTAAATCACGACGGGCACGTGTCTGAAGCAAGTAGCGCGAACATATTTATCGCGCGAAGCGGCGTTCTCATCACTCCTCCGCCTTCCGCAAACATACTTGAAGGCATCACACGCGCGTTGGTGATGGAGATCGCGCGCGAGCTTGGAATCTCTGTTATTGAGCGCGATATTGACAGAAGCGAACTTTATATTGCTGATGAAGTATTTTTAACCGGCACCGCCTGCCAGATCGTGTATTTTAGCGCGATTGACGGAAAAAAGATCGGGAGCGGGCGAGTGGGGCAAATCGTAAAACGGTTGCAGGAAATTTATTTTAAGACAGTTCATAATGAATTGCCAGAGTATGCATCGTGGTTGGTGAAGGTGTGAAGTACTTGACAACGCATACTCGCTAGTACTATACTGCATTCAACAACGCTGACATGGTTCGTTTACACTACGAGTCAAAGTCGGGTACCAGCAGTGAGAGTCCTTGCATAAGGGCTCTTATTGTTTTATACTGGATTTTGGCGGATCCGGGCTCGTGGTGCATATAGTAGCATGTCAGCGTTGGTACCTGACGAAGCGGGTGCAAGTCCCGCCGGGTCCACCACTTTCTTGTAGAATAAGATCAATGCCAAAGTTTTGCCCTCATTGCAGTTCAGGAGGACGACGCGTTACGCACAGCGCGTCGCATGCGCACTATTATTTAGAAATTATTACTCGTCCGTTTTCACTGCTGTTTCGCGCGGTTATGGGTGAGAAGCGGGATGCTTTGTATAAACTAGTGTGGGATTTTGCGCTTGATGCGCTCCTTCTCTTTCGCATCGCGCGTTTGCGCCAGGATTTTGACGCCGTCTCTTTTTTCAACAGAAGCCGCATTTTTCTTGACGAGGCGCATCGAAGAGGTATTGAGATTGCGGCAATTGAAGTTTGCGGGAGAGTTACCGATGAGTTTCGTTTCGTTTTCCATGGCAAGCGATATTATTATGAGAGTATCCCACTTTTAGCGCGTTCTCTTGATCCGGAGATAGACGATAAATATGCGGTCAAAAAGATATTGCAGAAACATAAAATTCCAGTGCCGGAAGGGCGGCGTTTTACAAGCGCCAGAAAAATATTTCGGTACGCAAAAAACATCGGCTACCCGCTAGTCGTGAAACCGGTTCGCGGTTCATTAAGCCGTCACGCAACGTACCCGGTTTTAAGCGACGGAGAATTAACCTCCGCGATCTCTCTTGCCAAACATTATGCGCCGGACATTCTTGTTGAGCGATATGTGCATGGCGAGTTTTATCGGGCAACGGTAATCGGAGGAAAAGATGTTTTCGTGTGCAACAAGAAACCGGCGCATGTTATCGGGGACGGTGCATCAACTATCCGTACCCTGATTGAGAGCAAAAACGAACATCCCTTTCGCGGCGATCCTGGAAATCGTTCGTACACGTTGCATAAAATTGCGATAGATACAACCGTTATTCAGCGTCTCGCCGATCAAGGGTTGACTTTGGATTCAGTGCCGGAAATAGGCACGGTTGTACATCTTAACAAACTGGTTACGCTTGTAAGCGGCGCTGACGTTATCGGTTGCACGAGCGTTACTCATCCCGCAAATCGGCTTCTTTTCACGACTATCGCGCGTATTTTCGGATCGCCTCTTATCGGTATTGATTTTATCTGTCAAGATATTACTATTCCCTATACTGAACAAGAAACCGCGGTTTTGGAACTTAACAGCAAGCCCTATATTGATATGCACGCGTATCCGTCAGAAGGAGAAGCGGATCCGGCCGCTCTCCGCGTGTGGGATATGGTAGAAGAAATGACAAGCCGATCTTGACAAGTATTGATAATTCTGATATGTTAGCTCGTTTATAAAGTTTTCTAACAGTATGCCATCAAATCCATTAACAACCAATGAAGAGGCGCAAAGAGCGAGTGAAGAACTGAAATCGCGCGGATTGATTCAAAAAGAAATGCCGGCAAAAGATGTCGTTCGCGAGTTTGTGCAGGAATCGGAGCGACAGCAAGAACAAGCAAAAACTGCGCAGTTTGAAACTGCTTTGCATGAAACGCCATCGGCTTCTTACGGATCTTTGCCGCAGAGCGCAGGCGGCGCTGTTCCATCTCAACCGATCTCTGCTCCAAAGAGCGAATTTTTGCTTGCCGTTGAAAATACTCTTGCCGCAGGAGTCGGCGATATGTACGCGCGCATGGAGCCGAGTTTGCGCGAGGTTTTTAAGCAGAAAGGCGAGGATGTGGCGCGCAAGATTGAGATGGCGATTGCGAGCGGAAAAGCGCGCTTTAAGCAGATTCTCGCATGGATTAAAGAATGGCTACGGATGATTCCCGGCGTGAACAAGTTTTTTCTGGAGCAGGAGGCGAAGATCAAAGCGGATAAAATTTTTGCGATGACGACGATAGCTTAAAATAAAGATTGAGCATAATAATATCGCTCTCTAAAGGAATAGATAGTTGAGACACAAAATAAAAACCGCACAAGACAAGAAAATTTTGTGCGGTTTTGTGTTGCAAGAGATTATTATAACGATTTAATACACCGCGTGCACATCTTTACCCGCTTTCCGTCAACACGGCGGTTTTGCAGATTAGCGCCGATTCGGCGCTTGGTTTTTTTCTTAGAGTGTGGTACGTTGTTTCCAACCGTGTTAGTTTTGTCGCAAAAATGGCAGGAGGTCATAGAGGTAAAAGTTAAACTATCACATATTTTTTCTTTGAGCAAGTATGGAAACAAGCATAGCAATCATAGTCCAAATTTTTATTATTCTTTATTCCATCATTCTTCATGAAGTGGCGCATGGCGCGGTTGCGGAACGTCTTGGCGATGACACTGCAAAACATGCTGGTCGCCTTACTCTAAATCCGATTCCACATATTGATCCAATCGGAACGATTTTATTGCCGCTCATAACCTTTTTTGGAGCCGGCGCGATTCTCGGCTGGGCGCGTGGTGAACTCAAAGTCGCGCTCGCTGGGCCTTTGACAAACTTTATGATCGCCTTTTTCTTTGCGACACTTATCAGGTTTGATAGCGCAGAAGTTTTAGAGTTTTCAAATTTTATTCTCGGGCTTTTTACATACGGCGTCTTACTCAATGTTTGGCTCGCGCTTTTTAATCTCATTCCAATTCCGCCGCTTGACGGATCAAAAGTTCTTTTTTTATTGATTGATAAAAGAAACTACGCGTTGCGAGCGTTTTTGGAGCAGTATGGGTTGATCCTTTTAATTGCCTTTCTTTTTTTCGGTTCCGCGTTTTTGCATCCACTTGCAATGTTTTTTACGCGGGCGCTTGTTGGAGGGTAGAAGGGTCAATCGTTGAACCCTTGACTGAACCAAAACGTTTGTTATGATTTAAGCCGATTTTTAACACTATGTTTTCAATCTCCATTATAGCCGAAGAGGTATTTGCGACGCCGTTTTTTCCGGTAACTAATTCGCTTCTCACGATGTGGATAGGCATGATTGCGATTGCCTTTGTCGCGGTTTATTCTGCAAGGACTGCCAGAATCTCGCCAAAAAGTTTACAGATCGTTCTTGAAGCAGTCTATGAATTTTTCCTGAATCTCTGCGATAGCGTGCTCGGAAACAAGAAACTGGCGGAAAAAGCACAGCCTTTTATCGCGACTATTTTTATTTTCGTGCTTGTCGGGAATATCGCTTCTGTAATCCCGGGAGTTGGAAGCATTGGATTTTTTGATCAAGCAGATGAATTCGTGCCACTGTTTCGTCCCGGTTCAGCGGACTTAAATACAACTCTTGCGCTCTCGCTTATTTCTGTTATCATAATTCAGATTATTGGCTTTAGGACGCTAGGGGCAGGGTACGCGAAAAAGTTTTTTAATTTTTCAAATCCGATGAATTTTTTTGTTGGAATTCTGGAGCTCATCTCGGAATTTGCTAAGATCATCTCGTTTTCGTTCAGGTTGTTCGGAAACGTTTTTGCCGGCGAAGTGCTTTTAACAGTCATGCTCATGCTCGTTCCTTATTTTGTGCCTTTGCCGTTTTACGGATTGGAGATATTCGTTGCTTTCATACAGGCCTTTGTGTTCGCGATGTTAACGTTAGTGTTTATTAAAATTGCGATGACTTCTCATGCTCATGAGGGCGACTCCCATGCGCATGGAGCGGCGCATTAATTCTATTCTTATGGAAGAACTTAAACTTATCGCCATGGCGGCGGCGGTCGGGATCGGCGCAATCGGGCCTGGAATCGGCATGGGCATTCTTGTAGGAAAAGCGCTTGAGGCGATCGGGCGCAATCCGGAGGCAACGCCAAAGATTCAGACAAACATGATGCTCGGAATCGCGTTTACCGAGGCGCTCATGATTTTTGCATTAGTGGTGGCGCTTATTATAGGGTTCGTTTTATAGTATGGATCAATTGCTAAAAAGTTTCGGCATTGAATGGAAGATACTTATTTGGCAGGTGATCAATTTTGCAGTTGTCTTTTTTATTTTATCTCGTTTTTTGTATAAACCGCTCAAAAAAGCGATTCATGATCGCGAGAAAAAAATATCCGCAAGTTTGGATGCGGCGGACAAACTGAAGAAAAAATCAAAAGAGATGGAAGACGAGTTTAAGCAGAAGATGGCGGATCAGCGGAAAGAGATTGAAGAGATGCATGTAAAAGCCCGCGCGGCAAACGAAAAGTTGAAGTCAGAACTACGAGCACAGGCCGAAGAAGAATCAAAGCGCATGATTACAGAAGCCAAAACTCGCGCAGAAGAAGAGAAAAAAGAGATTATGGTAACGCTTGAAAGCGAGGTGAAGATGCTCGCGATCGCGCTTGCCGGCAAAGTGCTTGAAAAAGAGATTGACGAGGCAAAAGAAAAAGAATTGATGAAATCAGCGATTTCAGCGTTGAAATCCAAATAACTAATTTTTATGTCCTCTATTCATGATTATCTTCAGGCTATGAAATACGCTGTTTCAGAAGAGCGGTATACGCTTGCATTAGCTCAACTTCAGATGGCGCGGCAAGAATTGAATGAGAGCCGTATGCGCGAATTGGAATTTGCAGGCGATTCAGAAAAGAGGATAATGCTTTTGAACAAGTGGTTTGGAGATTTTTTGACCAAAGAAGTAAAAAACACGCTTGCGCTTTTAGCGGAAGATCGTAAACTCGCAGAACTTAATGAGATAGGCGACGAATCAGCAAAGGACTTTATAACGGTTACGACCGCGCGCCAATTGAATCAGCAACTTAAAGAGTGGCTTATGAAAGAACTTGAATCCGCGTTTGGAAGCGCTCGCGCGATTTTCAAAACAGACTCATCGCTTATCGGCGGAGTGAAGATACGGGCAGGGGATAGGGAGGTTGATGCTAGTTTGAAAGCTCGATTAGAGAATATAATCTTGTAATTTTTAATAAAATGCCAAACGATCACTCTGGCGTTACAAACGCGCAATCTCTTATAGATCGTCTCAAAGATCAAATCCAAAATCTACCTAAAGAATCGCAAGTGCGGAAAGTGGGAGAGGTTTTGCAGGTCGCAGACGGCGTTGCGCTGATTTCCGGATTATTTGGGGCGATGATGGGGGAGATGCTTTTTTTTCCATCGCGTAGCATCTATGGATTGGCGCTTAACTTGACTAAAAACAATGTCGGCTCTGTTATTTTGGGCGAGTGGGAGAAGTTGCGGGAAGGAGACATAGCAGAGTCAACCGGCAAGGTTTTAGAGATACCAGTCGGTGATGGACTTATCGGACGCGTGGTTGATCCGCTTGGGAGCCCGCTTGATGGAAAAGGCGCAGTTTTAGGCAGTGAGATGTCTTTAGTTGAAAAAATTGCGCCCGGAGTTATTACCCGCGAGAGCGTGCATGAGCCTGTGCAAACCGGCATTAAAGCCATTGACGCAATGATTCCGATCGGCCGTGGCCAAAGAGAACTCATCATAGGCGATCGCGGTACAGGCAAAACATCGCTTGCGATTGATACGATCTTGAATCAAAAAGGGCAAGACCTTATCTGCATTTACGTTGCGATCGGTCAGAAGGAATCAAAAACCGCAAAGATTGTAGCGAAATTGAAAGAGCGCGGCGCAATGGATTATACGATTGTCGTTTCAGCCGGAGCATCGGACCCTGCGGCGTTTGTATATCTTGCCCCATATGCCGGGTGCGCAATGGGCGAGTATTTTCGAGATAACGGAAAAGACGCGCTTATTATTTACGACGACCTTTCCAAGCACGCGGTTGCATATCGGCAGATGTCGCTCGTCTTGCGCCGTCCGCCCGGACGCGAGGCGTATCCTGGGGACGTGTTTTATCTGCACTCGCGGCTTTTGGAGCGCGCGGCAAAACTGAATTCTGACCATGGCGGCGGATCATTAACCGCGCTTCCAATTATTGAAACCCAAGCCGGCGACATTTCCTCATATATTCCGACAAACGTTATTTCCATAACTGACGGGCAGATTTATTTGGAATCGGATTTATTTTACTCCGGCGTGCGGCCGGCATTGAATGTGGGGCTTTCTGTGTCGCGCGTCGGGAGTTCTGCGCAGACAAAAGCCATGAAAGCGGTTGCAAAGAAACTGCGCCTGGAACTGGCGCAATTCAGAGAGCTCGCCGCGTTTGCGCAATTTGGGAGCGATCTTGATTCCGGAACTCGCGCGCAAATTGAACGCGGGCGCCGTCTTACTGAAATTTTGAAACAGCCAAATTATGAGCCGCTTTCTTTAGCCAATGAAGTGATCGCGATTTTTATCGCGACTTCAGGGATTTTGGACAATGTTCCGGCGGAGCGCGTGAAAAAATTTGAAGAGAGTTTCCGTTTATTTATAGACACCGAAGCGACAGAGTTAACAAAAGAGATAAATGAGACAAAAGATTTTACAGAAGATATACAAAACAAGGTGAAAAAATTAGCAGAGGAATTTAAGAAAGGGTTTTGATATGCCGTCAAACACCCGCGACATTAAACGCCGTATCAAATCAGTCGGCAATATAAAACAGATCACCCGCGCTATGCAACTTGTTGCGACTTCAAAGATGCGCAGAGCCCAGAAGCGATCAGTTGACGCTGACGCATACGCCTATGGCGCGCTTGAAATTCTGGAACACCTCACTAAAAACGCGGAAGGAATCCGGGAGCATCCATTCTGGCGAGAACAGGCTTCGGAGAAAGTTGCTATTATCATAATTACGAGCAATCGCGGGTTTTGCGGCGGGTTTAATGTAACACTACTTGGTTCTGTTTTGCAGTTCATAAGAGAAACGCGCGGCAGTGGACAGGAAATTTTTGCTGTAACCATCGGAAAAAAAGGCCGCGTATTTATGCAAAGAATCGGCATTCCGATTATCGCTGATTTTATGCTCGGAGATTATTTCACTATTGCCGACATGGGCCCGATTGCGAAAATCGCCACAGAGGATTTTGTCCGCGGGGAATATAAAAGTGTTTTTATGGCGTTTAATCAGTTCATCAACACGCTTGTGCAGAAACCGGTAATCCGAAAAGTGCTTCCGCTTGATGTTTCTGTGTTCAAAGCGATTGCGGAAATTGATCAAAAAGCCGAATCGTTTTTCTTTAAGGAAGAATCGCGCGGATCAAAATACATTTTTGAACCAGCGCCCAGTGAAGTGTTTGCGACTCTTGTTCCGCACTTACTTGAAGTTGAAATATACAAGGCGCTTCTTGAATCCGGAGCTTCAGAGCATTCGGCGCGGATGGTTGCCATGAAAAATTCCACTGATAAAGCCGGAGAGTTGATTGACGAACTGCGTTTAGTTTACAATCAGGCGCGCCAGGCTGGAATCACCAAAGAAATCGCCGAGATATCCTCGGGAGCGATGGCCACAAAATAGCTGTTAACTTTTGAGTTAATATTTTTATAGCTTTATGAATACAGGAACCATCACACAAATTATCGGCCCGGTTGTGGACGTGTATTTTCAAGAAGGAAACGTTCCTCCGATTTATACTGCGCTTACTGTCAAAAATGCAAACGGCTCTGTTATTACATTAGAGATTGAACAGCATATTTCAGGAAACGAAGTTCGCGCTGTCGCGCTTACAGGAACAGACGGGCTCACGCGCGGAGCGGAAGTGTTGAATACCGGCGCGTTTATTTCTGTTCCTGTCGGAGAAGCTACATTAGGAAGGCTTTTTAATGTGATAGGCGAGCCGATTGACGGCAAGGGCGCGGTTGCCTCGCATGATCGTTCTCCGATTCACAGGAGCCCCCCGGAGTTCAAGGAGCAGTCAACAAAAGCGGAAATTTTTGAAACTGGAATAAAAGTAATTGATTTAATCGCGCCTTTTATTAAAGGAGGAAAAGTTGGGCTGTTTGGCGGCGCCGGCGTTGGCAAAACCGTTCTCATTCAGGAGTTGATCAGAAACATCGCCGCAGAGCATGGAGGGTACTCGGTATTTTGCGGCGTTGGAGAACGCACGCGCGAGGGGAATGATCTCTATCATGAAATGATAGAATCTGGAGTTATTGATAAAACCGTGATGGTGTTCGGGCAGATGAACGAGCCGCCCGGAGCGCGTCTTCGCGTCGGGTTAACAGGGCTTACGATTGCCGAGCATTTTCGCGATTGTTTGGGGCGCGACATGCTTGTATTTATTGATAATATTTTTCGCTTCACGCAAGCAGGGTCTGAAGTGTCCGCGCTTCTCGGGCGCATTCCGTCCGCTGTCGGGTATCAGCCGACGCTCGCGCAAGAGATGGGGGTTTTGCAGGAACGCATCACCTCAACAAATAAAGGATCAATCACTTCAGTGCAGGCGGTGTATGTTCCGGCTGATGACTTGACTGATCCGGCTCCGGCAACAACTTTCTCGCATCTTGATTCAACCGTCGTTCTGTCGCGTCAGCTTGCAGAACTCGGAATTTATCCGGCTGTTGATCCGCTGGACTCAACATCAACAGTTTTGGAGCCGGGCGTTGTGGGCGAGGAGCATTATTATGTCGCGCGCGAGGTTCAGCGCATTTTACAAAGATATAAAGATTTGCAGGACGTTATCGCAATTTTGGGCATGGATGAACTTTCAGATGAGGATAAACTGCTCGTTTCGCGCGCGCGCAAAATTCAAAAATTTCTTTCACAGCCATTTTTTGTCGCAGAGATTTTTACAGGAAGCGCTGGCAAGTATGTGCCGCTATCCCGGACTATTTTGAGCTTTAAGGAAATTTTAGAAGGAAAACTGGACGACGTTCCCGAAAGCGCGTTTTATATGGTGGGGGATATTAATGAGGTTAAACTCAAACCGAAAAACTCATAAGTTTTGAATTTTTACAATGTTCCATCTCCGCATTACAACTTTAGAGAGGGTAGTTTTTGATGAAGAAACAGAATCCGTCACGTTGCCAGGGGTTACCGGCGAGTTTACAGTTTTAAGCGGGCATATTCCGTTTATTACTTCTTTGAAACTTGGAGAAATCACGGCGCGGAACAAAGCGGGCGAATTTTTTATGGGCGTGTCAGGCGGAATGGCAGAAGTTACAGGCGAGCGCGTTTTGGTTCTCGCGGATCAGGCAGAGCGGGCTGAAGAAATTGATGAACAATTGGCTGAAGAAGCAAGGAATCGCGCCGAGGCTCTTATGAGCGAAAAACGCGGGAGCGGCGAGGTGTTTGCCGCGGCGGAGGCGGAGTTACAGCAATCTCTTTTGCGGCTTAAAATCGCGCGAAAACATAGAACTAAAAAATCTGTAACACATTAAAATATGCGTGAACCAAATCATGCGAAAAAAACAGAGTGGCTTCATGGCGAGGCGATAATGAAAGAAATTTATAATGGAGGAATGCAGGCATATATTGAAAAGCAAGTCTCGCATATTGAAGATGCGCTTAGCTTCGATGGTAAGAAATTTGTCGTTATGTGCGTTGATGAGAGGTTGCTTTTCGGACAAGAAGGGTTGTTTAATGAAAACGAATGCCCAGTCCAAACTCCGGGTTCATTCATATTGTGTTCCAAAGAGGAGCGCGAAAAAATTTTTACTAATTTGCCAATTTCCGGCTTTACCAGTCATGAAGGATGCGGCGCTTGTAAAGTGTATGCAAAACAGCGCGGTTTAGATGAAGAAGATACAGATGCGCACGGCAAAGAATTCGGACAGAAAATCGTGGAAGAGTTACGAGAAAAAGGACGTGATGTTTATTATCGTCATATTACTGGAGATGAGATGCATCATCCAAAAGAGTTTCATATAGCTCGCGTTGTGTATTATATAAACACAAAAACGTTTAATCCGTTTGCTCTTTCAGAGGATGAACGAGGGCGGTTGCCAATCGGTTTTGGCATCTCACGAGCGCATTTTAACGAAGGAATTGCGCAAAAAGATTTGAAATTATGCATCTCTATCGCGTTTGGAGCGCATGGTTTTGGCAATTTGTTTACAGAAGAAGAGCCTCTTCTCATAGTTCCAGTCGCAGTTGACGAAGATTCTTTAGAGAATATGAAGACAGAAGTTAATGACGTTGTAAAAACATTTGCTGTAGAAGATCAAAAACGCGTAAAAATTGACGGATTTTATTCTGTATGATAGCGTAGAACGTGTTCGTTTAACAATAATTTTACCAAAATGCCAACTATAAATCAGCTAATGAGAAAAGGACGCAAACCAAAAAAGTGGAAGTCAAAGGCGCCGGCAATGGGCAGTGTTTTTAATCCGAAAACTAGAGAAAGACGGCAAGTCGCATCGCCTTTTAAGCGAGGCGTGTGCACAAAAGTAACGACTATGACTCCGAAAAAACCAAACTCGGCGCTTCGCAAAATTGCTCGCGTACGATTGTCAAACGGACATGAAGTAACCGCGTATATCCCGGGAGTCGGACATAATCTGCAGGAACATTCTATTGTTATGATTCGCGGCGGGCGCGTGAAAGATCTTCCGGGAGTTAGGTATCATATTGTGCGGGGAGTGTATGATGCAAAAGGCGTTGATGGGAGGAAAAAAGGACGATCATTGTATGGCGCAAAAAAAGCGTAACCGGTAATTTTGTTATATGCGCGGAAAAAAACTTAAAAAACGAGAGACATTGCCGGATCCGAAATTTCAGAGTTTGACGATTGCAAAGTTGATTAACACAGTGATGCGCAGAGGTAAAAAGCAGACGGCGCAAAAAATTGTGTATGATTGTTTTGATTTGATACGGCAGGATACTGGCGAGGATCCGCTAGGGCTTTTTAATAAGGCGCTAAAAAATATCATGCCTGACGTTGAAGTTCGCTCGCGCCGTGTTGGCGGAGCAAATTATCAGATTCCATATCAAGTGAAGGGCGATCGGCGGTTATCGCTCGGGCTTCGCTGGCTTATTGCCGCGGCAGGCGCGCGCAAGGGCAAAAATATGGGATATTGTCTGAAAGATGAACTTTTAGAGGCCGCCAAAAATGAAGGAGGAGCAATGAAATTTAAGATGAATGTTGAGAGAATGGCTGAAGCAAACCGCGCCTTCGCCCATTTTGCGAGATGAAAGACGTTTATGCCTCGTGAATATCCGTTAGAAAAAACCCGCAATATCGGCATCATCGCGCACATTGATGCTGGAAAAACAACCGTCACAGAACGGGTTCTTTTTTATACAGGGAAAAAACACAAGCTCGGCGAGGTGCATGAAGGTGAAGCCGAGATGGACTGGATGGCGCAGGAGCGCGAGCGGGGCATTACGATTACCGCGGCCGCAACCACATGTTTTTGGAAAGGGCCGGGCGAGGGCGATTGTCGCATTAACATTATTGACACGCCGGGGCACGTTGATTTTACAGTAGAAGTTGAGCGATCACTGCGCGTTCTTGACGGAGCGGTTGTAGTTTTTGACGGAGTCGCCGGAGTTGAACCGCAGTCCGAAACCGTATGGCGCCAGGGAGATAAATACCGCGTTCCTCGCGTTTGTTTCATAAATAAGCTAGACCGAATGGGAGCCGATTTTTACAAATGCGTCGCGGCAATTCACGAACGGTTGAGCAAAGACGCGTATCCTGTACAACTCCCGATCGGAATTGAATCCAGTTTCAAAGGTATCATTGATCTTTTAACAATGAAAGCTATTATTTATAAAGACGATCTTGGCAAAGATGTCGTGGAAGAAGAAATTTCATCTGACATACTCCCGGAAGTTACAAAATATCGTCAGAAACTTATTGAAAAAATAGTTGAAGAAGACGAGCGGCAGATGGAGAAATATCTCGCCGGCGAGGAACTCGCGCTCCACACGCTACGCGCTCTTCTTCGGAAAGCTGTTATTCATTATCATGTGATTCCGATTTTGTGCGGGAGCGCGCTCAAAAATAAGGGCGTGCAAAGGATGCTGGACTCCGTATGCGATTATCTTCCCTCGCCGATGGATCTTCCTCAACAAGAGGGTTATCGTCCAGTTGATCTAAACCAGAGCGGCGAGCCGAAAGAAGACGTGTCTAAAATAACTCGCGAGGTGTCCGATAGCGCCTCGTTTTCCGCTCTTGCATTTAAGATCGCGTCTGACCCCTATGTTGGAACGCTTACCTTTTTTCGAGTGTACTCTGGCAGTTTGCATTCGGGTTCTTACCTTGTGAATTCTCGTTCCGGCAAAAGGGAGCGCATTGGCCGTATTGTGCGCTTGCACGCGAATTCGCGCGAGGATGTTGAAGAGGTGTACACCGGCGACATAGCCGCGGCTGTTGGGTTGAAGTATACCACAACAGGCGACACGCTTTCGGATGAAAATGATCCGATCGTTTTGGAGAACATTATTTTTGCCGAGCCTGTTATCTCGGTTGCAATTGAACCAAAAACAAAAGCGGATCAGGAAAAAATGGGGCTTGCGTTAAAAAAGCTTGGAGAGGAGGATCCGACGTTCCGTATGAAGACTGATCACGAGACATTGCAGACTATTATTTCCGGTATGGGAGAATTGCACTTAGAAATTATCGTTGATCGCATGAAGCGCGAATTTAATGTGGAAGCAAATGTCGGGAAACCTCAAGTTGCGTATAAAGAAACCATTACAAAAATTGCAGAGGCAGAAGGCAAATACATTCGCCAGTCCGGAGGGCGCGGCCAGTATGGGCATGTGTACATTCGCGTTGAACCAAGAGAACGGGGAGAAGGTTTTGAGTTTGTGAACGAGATTCGGGGCGGCGTTATCCCAAATGAATACATTCCGGCAATTGAGAAGGGAGTGAAAGAAGCGCTTGAAAACGGCGTTGTCGCAGGGTATCCGATGATTGATGTTTTAGCGGCTGTGTATGACGGTTCCTTTCACGAGGTTGATTCATCGGAAGCCGCCTTTAAGATCGCGGGCTCAATAGGTCTGCAGGAGGCCACAAAACGCGCAAATCCGATTTTGCTTGAACCCATCATGAAAGTTGAGGTGATCTGCACGGAAGAATATATGGGAGACGTGATCGGGGACTTGAGCGCAAAACGCGGCGCTATCAAACAGATGTCTGATCGTTTGCAGTTGAAAGTAATAGACGCCGAAGTCCCGCTTGCCGAGATGTTTGGCTATTCCACAACACTGCGCTCAATCACCCAAGGGCGCGGATCTTACACAATGGAGTTTCATCGCTACGCCTCGGTGCCCTCGCATATTGTGGAGCAGATTAAGGCCGGGACTAGGAAATGAAATTTCAAGAATCAAATGTCCAGTCTGAAATTTTTGGTTCTCTCTTGAGAGAAAAATTAGAATATCGTATATTGTTGTTAACTCATGATTATACAGAAAAGCAATTTCATTTTTTATTTCTACTTTTTTAGCCGACCATAGGATCGGATTGTTTTTCTTCTTTGTAGAGAATTAGTCAGATTACAAAAACAAACCGATCCCAAAAGGTCGGTTAATTTATTTCTATGAACAAAACATGCGCTATTATTGCGGGCCCATGTTCAGTGGATGAGAATAACATAAGCGAGTTGTACCAAATTGCGAATATTACCGCCAAGAATCAAAAAGGTAAAATAAAGCAGGCGATTTTTGGCGCGCGCATTGTCGGGTTGAAATCGCGGACAGCGCTCCATCAAAATGGAGTTGGTATGGGTATTGATTATCTCTCGGTTATGAAAAATATGGATATCCTTATGAATGGCGGAAGTTCCCATGAGTTTGAAATTCCTCCGAGTGTTTTAATTGCGCAAACATTTGTTAAAGATACCGGCATGCTCGTTGCATCCGAAATTATGGTGCCTATGGCGCAACTGCCAATGTATGAGACGCTGATTCCGAAAGGGAAATTTATGCCGTGGAATCCGGCGGTAAATCAGTTGGGCTGGCCGCTTATGGAAATCGCAAAGTACGCGCGGAGGAACGATTGGTATCTTGGAATCAAAAACGGAATATGGCTTGGAGAGCAGGTTAAACGATCCGAGGCCGAGAATTTTAACAGCGCAACTACAATGGAACAAAAGTGGGAGGGACTGGTGAAATACGCCGGGAGCGATATGCGTGAAAAGATTATTCTTATTCATCGCGGCGTTGACGTTTCAGAAAAAGGCGATCATAGGAACATACCAGTGCACAATCTTGCTAAACGCGTTAAACAGAAAACAGGAGCAACTCTGTATTTTGATCCGAGCCACGCGTATGGCCCAAAAATGAAAGAGCATATTGTGCCTGAAGTATTAAAGGCGATGAATCTGCGCGCGCTTGACGGTTCGTATTTGTATGATGGTATTCTTATTGAGGTCGGCACGTCTAAAACAGATACTGGCCAGCATATTACTTTGGACGAATTGAAGAAGATGGTTCTAGAGCTTGCCCTGTTTCGCAATCTCGCTTCTCCTAAATGATATTTAAGATATTATGGAAAGCGCTATAGTTACTATTTTCAAACCAACAATACAGTATCCTATTTTTATAGGCCGTGATCTTATCGGAAAAATCGGCGATTTTATTGATGTGGCAAAATGGTCGTCTATCGGAGTTGTTACAGATAAGACTATAGCCGCAAAGTGGCTCGCAAAACTTGAAACAGGACTTGGGCGTGGAATAGCCAAGATTATTGTCTCATCTGGAGAGAGCGCGAAAACCCTTGAATCGGTTTCCAAGATATGGCAAAAGCTGATTAGAGAGCGGTTTGATCGCCATTCCCTTATTATTAATCTCGGCGGCGGCGCGATTGGAGACGTTGGCGGTTTTTCTGCAAGCGCGTATATGCGGGGGATCGCGTACGCTAATGTTCCAACCACGTTTCTTTCGCAGGTAGACGCATCAATCGGCGGAAAAACTGGAATTGATTTTGGCGGAGTTAAAAATGCAATAGGCGCGATTTGTCAGCCGATCGCGGTTGTTGCAGATGTTGAAACTCTTGCCACGCTTCCGAACCGGGAATTTATCGCAGGCTTTGCCGAGGCGATTAAGCATGGGCTTATTGCGGACGAGAAATATCTCGCGTTTGTTACGTCAAAAAAACCGCGCGAATTTTCTGATGATGAACTCATTTCTGTGATTAAAGGTTCGTCGGAAATTAAACGGCGCATTGTGGAGAGCGACGAACGCGAGCGCGGAGCCAGGCGGCTTTTGAATTTTGGCCACACGATCGGGCACGCGATAGAAGCTCTTTCTCTTGAAACAAACACTCCGCTCCTTCACGGCGAGGCGGTTGCGATCGGAATGGCGGAAGAAGCGCGTATTTCTGAAAGAGCGGGACTTCTTCAAAAAGGCGGCGCGACGCAAGTCGTTCAAATCTTGAAAGACGCTGGACTTCCAACCGTTCTGCCGCTGTTTCCGCGCGAGCGGATTATGGAGAAGATTGAGAGCGATAAAAAATCCGCGCACGGCAAAGTATGCTGGACGCTTCTTAAGAGGATTGGTGAGGCGGTTGCGGGAGTGGAGGTTGAAGAATCGCTTTTACAATGATTAACTTTTTTTATCAGCAAATGTTTCTCCGATTTTTAGCACACGTTCTATTTGTTCAAGCATAGTAGTTACTGTTTCTTCATTCCCATTGTGTATACTTTCACCATGATGCTCCAATTCGTCAATAATTTGTAATATCATATCCTCAACAGATGCTTTGTCTTCCTCGCTTATTGTTGTCCGGTCGGTAAAGATATGTAACGTGTCCCATACTGCTGTTTTGCAGTTCGCGAAGTACTGTTCTAATGTTATTTTTTCCTCGTCCAGCAGTCGTTTTTGCTGATCTAACAATTCGCGCGTTATTCCAGCAAATCGTTTTTCTGTAGGGGCTGGCGGCCATAGTTTACGTTCTTGTTCTTGCATAATTTAAGTAATCAAAACAGCACAAATATATTATTACGTTAATACTATATTCGGTATCGTTTTGATGTTTAAGAAAACGGTGCTTTATAACATAACCGCTTAAAAAGTCAAGCAACCATCCGATTTGCCAAACTTTCGCTTCCTGATATACTGAAAGTGTATGAACATCATTCTTACAGGCTATCGTGGAAGCGGAAAAACCACAATCGGCAGAGCGCTCGCGCGTCGGCTAAGCCGCGAGTTTATTGATACAGACGATTTGATTGAAGAAAAAGAGAGGATGAAGATTAAGGAGATATTTGACAAACGCGGATGGCAGTATTTTCGCAAAATTGAAAAAAAAATGATACGCGGATTGACGAAAAAGAATAATACAGTGATTGCGGTCGGCGGCGGATCGTTTATGTATAAGGAAAATTTGTGTCTGAAAGAAAATGCGTTGGTAGTGCTCTTAATCGCGCCGCTTGAGGTTCTGTCTTTGCGGATTAAAACCGATCCGAACCGCCCGCCGTTAACTGAAGGGCAGTCGTCTACTGACGAGATCCGCGAAGTGTGGGGCCGGCGTAAAGAACGTTATTACGGATTAGCGGACGCCGTTCTTGACACCGGAGACGGAAACGTGGAAAGAGTGGTCAGTGAAATTATAGAGAAATTACAACTAATGAATCCACATGACAATTGACACAACTACAGCGCTCTGCGGCATTATAGGGAAACCGATTCTGCATTCTCTGTCTCCCGCAATCCATAATGCCGCGGCAGAGTATCATAAATTGAATTTTATATTCCTTGCATTTGAAACAGAAAATCCGAAAGGCGCGATTTCTGCGATGCGAGCGCTTCCTATACGAGAGTTGACCGTAACAATTCCGTATAAAGAGGTTGTGATGAAGTACGTGGATTGCGTTGAAGAGCGCGCAAGGGAACTCGGCAATATCAATACCATTATCAATGACAAAGGCGTGCTTAAGGGTTATAATACTGATATTGACGGCGTTGCTGAATCGCTTCACGGCATTCCTTTGAAAAATCAATCTGTCGTGATTTTCGGCTCCGGAGGAGTAGCGCGCACAATTTTTTGGTATGTTGCAAAAAATGGCGGCAAGGTGTATGTTTTTGGCAGAGATAAATCAGCGGGACGACGGCTCGCGAAATCATATGGAGGAATTTTTGAAACACTTGAGGACGTGGAAAAAAAAATTTTGAACATAAATCCTCGCGTTATAATCAATGCAACGCCGGTCGGAATGGGAGAGCTTAAGGATAAATCTCTTGTTCCCACAAAAGTTTTGAAACGAGGCATGGCGATTTTTGACGCTATTTACAACCCAAAAGAAACGCGTCTTTTGAAAGACGCGGCGCGGGCAGGGTGCCGGGTTATCGGAGGAAGAAAAATGTTTTTACTGCAAGGAGCGCGGCAGTTTGAACTGTGGAGCGGAAAGCGAGCGCCGATTCGCGTTATGGAACGCGCGTTTGATAAGGCATTATCCATATGAGCGACGAGACAAAACCAAAAAAAATTCTTCTTGTGGAAGACGATCGTTCTCTTGCCAGAATGTATACTACAAAACTGGAAAAAAGCGGTTACACGGTTCAGACTGTTGTCGGTGGAAAAGATTGCATAGACGTTGTTGCAGTATTTAAGCCGGACGTGATTTTGCTTGACATTATCATTCCGCAGATGGACGGCTTTGCGGTACTGCAGTCGCTGAAATCAAATCCTGCCATGAAGAACGTTGTGGTAATTTTGTTGACGAATCTTGGACAGGATGAAGATATTGAAAAAGGAAAATCTCTTGGAGCTCATGATTATTTAGTGAAATCCCAATTTACGCCCGCAGAGATTGTGGCGCGTATGGAAGCGGCTTTAAAATAATATGGAACGCACACTGGTTATACTAAAACCCGACGCTCTCCAGCGAAATTTAGTTGGAGAGATACTTGCCCGCTTTGAGCGCAAGGGTTTAAAAATTATCGGATGCAAAATGATGCGGCTTGACGACGCGATCCTCGCCGAACATTATGCGCATCATAAAGATAAACCGTTTTTCGGCCAGATTAAAGAGTTCATGAAACATTCGCCTGTCGTGGTTTTCGTGCTTGAAGGCGCTGGAGCGGTGAAAGGCGTGAGGTTGATTTCCGGGGCAACAGTAGGGGTTGACGCGGACGCTGGCACAATCCGCGGCGATCTTGCAATGTCAAATCAAAATCTCGTCCACGCCTCGGATTCTGCTGAAACCGCCGAAGAAGAGATTAAGAGATTTTTCGCGCTAGAAGAATTGTTTGACTACAAGAAACTTGACGATTGCATGGTGTATGAGGAAATACCTTTTTAACCATGAAACAGATGTCCGGCGCTAAAATATTATTAGAGTGTCTGATAAAAGAGGGAGCGGATGTCGTCTTCGGATACCCTGGCGGCGCAGTGCTTCCTTTATACGACGAACTCTATCGTTATAAAAATAAAATTCGCCATGTTCTCGTGCGCCATGAGCAGGGAGGAGCGCATGCGGCGGACGGCTATGCCCGCGTGAGAGGCAAAGCCGGAGTTTGCATCGGAACTTCCGGGCCAGGCGCGACAAATCTTGTTACAGGAATCGCGGCCGCGATGATGGATTCTATTCCGATGATTGTTATCACGGGAAACGTTTCATCGTACTTGCTCGGAAGCGACGCGTTTCAGGAGACTGACATCACAGGCATCACACAGCCTATCGTAAAACACAGTTATCTTGTTACTGATCCCGCGCAACTTACGCGCGTTGTGAAAGAGGCATTTTATATCGCGCAAACCGGGCGGCCAGGGCCCGTTCATATAGACATCACAAAAGACGCTCAAATTAAGAAGACGTCTTTTTTATATCCAAAAAAAGTGTCTATTCCAGGGTATCGTATAGAGCCTGTAATCGCAACGGCGGCGGACGTTCAGCGGGCAATTAAGTTAATTCAAGAAGCGAAGCGACCAGTTATAATAGCCGGACACGGGGTAATTTTAGGGCGAGCGCATGAAGAGTTGCTGGAATTGGCGCGGATGACTGATATACCGGTTGTTAATACGCTTCTCGGGCTTGGAAGTTTTCCGCAACAGAATAGTCATTGGCTCGGGATGCTTGGAATGCACGGAACAGCAGAGGCGAACTACGCGGTTGCCGAAGCTGATTTGGTGCTCGGCATCGGCACGCGTTTTGATGATCGCATCACAGGAGATTTGAAAGAATTTCAGAAACGGAAGTTTATACATTTTGAGATTGATCCTGCGGAGTTTGATAAAAATGTGAAAGCTAATGTGATTTTGGGCGGAGACGTAAAACGCACGCTTGATATGATAAACGCAAAACTACAACTAAAAACTAAAAACTTCTCGGAATGGTGGAAAAAGATTGAAGGTTGGAGGAGTACATATCAGTTTAGAGAAATTGACGCCGAGGATTTGAAAAGAGAAAAATCAAAATTAAGCCGCAAGCCTCATAGCGACACAGGGAGAGCGGAGTTAAGCGGACGAACTCTTACAACACCTGAAGTTATCAGTTTAATCTCATATTGCACAAAAGGCATGGGCGTTGTTACGACAGGAGTCGGCCAGCACCAGATGTTTGCGGCGCAGTATTACAGAGTGAATCAGATAAACGGCTGGGTTACTTCCGGCGGCGCGGGCGCGATGGGGTATGATTTACCTTCTGCGATCGGCGCGCGTTTGGCGGCGCCAGAGGATGTTGAAGTATGGGCGATAGTTGGCGACGGGGGATTTCAGATGACGATTCAGGAACTAGGCACAGCGCGGCAGGAAAATCTTGACATTAAAATCGCGGTTATTAACGATGGGTATTTGGGAATGGTCAAGCAATGGCAGGATTTGTTTTATGAAAAACGGTTGTCGGAGGTTGAGTTAGTAAATCCCGATTTTGTGAAATTAGCTTCTGCTTATGGCATTCCGGCGCGGCGCATTGAGACGTGGCGCGAAGCGGTTGCGGGAGTTTTGTGGGCGCAAAAAACGAAAGGTCCGGTGCTTCTTGACTTTTGCGTTAATCCGAATCAGCACGTGTACCCGATGGTCGCCTCCGGCATGGCGCTCGGGAGCCAAGTTTTGGATCAGAAAACGATATGACAGCAAGTCTCACCATCTACACAGAAAACAAGCCCGCCGTGATCGCGAGAATTGCGAATTTGCTCCGCAAGCGCAACATCAGCATTGAAGCGATTCACGCTGACACGAAGAAAATGGTTGCGCGGGTTTACGGCGCGAAGGCGTCGGTTATTGAAATTATCGCCGAATTTAAGGACGAACACCAATGCGAGAACGTGGCGCGTCAGATAGAGCGGTTGATCAACGTGCTGAAGGTTAATTCAAAAATCAAATTTTAAATTTATGGTCAAATCAAAAACCACAGTCAATAAAACCAAAATGTATTACGACAAAGACGCAAACGCGCGTTACTTGAAAGACAAGACCGTCGCGATTATCGGGTGCGGTTCGCAAGGGCATGCGCACGCGCTTAATCTTCAAGAGAGCGGGGTGAAGGTTGTTGTTGGGTTGCGACGTGGTTCAAAGACATGGGAGAAGGCAGAGTCGGTGGGATTAAAAGTGGCGGAAACTAAAGACGCGGCAAAAATGGGAGATATTATAATGATGCTCGTGCCGGACACAGCGGCTCCGGAGATTTATAAGAAGGATATTTTACCTGTAGCTCGCAATGACAAGCAAACAGTCAAATCCCTTGTATTCGCGCACGGCTTCAACATTCACTATAAACAGATTGTTCCGCCAAAAACGATTGATGTCTGGATGGTTGCGCCAAAGGGGCCCGGTCATTTGGTGCGGTCGGTGTACCGTCAGGGGTTTGGAGTTCCGGCGTTATTCGCGATTCATCAAAATGTTTCAGGCAAGGCTAAGCAACTCGCGCTTGCTTACGGAAGAGCGATCGGCGCGACTCGCGCGGGAATGCTTGAGACGACGTTCAAAGAAGAAACCGAGACAGATTTATTCGGCGAACAAGCGGTTTTGTGCGGAGGCGTGTCAAAGCTCGTGCAAACCGCGTTTGAGGTTTTGACGTCTGCGGGGTATCAGAGCGAATTAGCGTATTTTGAATGTATGCACGAGTTGAAACTAATTGTTGACTTGATGTATCAGGGTGGATTAAATGCGATGCGCTACTCGGTGTCGGACACCGCGGAGTGGGGCGACTATGTTTCCGGGCCGCGTGTGATTACAAAAGAAACTCGGAAAGCCATGAAAGCGATTTTGCGCGACATTCAGTCCGGAAAATTTGCGCGCGAGTGGATTCAAGAGGCGCGCGGCGGTTTCAAAAAATTTAAAAAAATCCGCGCGCGTGAATCACAGCACAAAATAGAAAAGGTCGGCGCGCCGTTACGGGAGATGATGCGGAGATCGCGCGTTCTTGCATCAACGGAGAAAAATCAATTTTTACCAACACTATTATAATGACCACAAACGAAAGAGAAAATTATCCTACAACAAGGAAGCTCATTGATACGCTTAACCAAGGACAAAAAGAGTTTTTAGCTTCTCGATGTAACTTAAACATGCGGACTGGTATTGATGAGGACTACGCGAATGTATTTAACTGGATTCCAGATTTAATGACAAACCACAAGGATGATCCCGACACGTTGCGTTATATGTTTTTGATATATATGCAATCGTTGGAGTTTTTGCCGTACGAAGCGCGTGTACAAAAGAAGATTGGGGTAATACGAGAAGAGTATAACGCTGTATTGGGGACCAATTTTCCTGCTTTGGAAACATTTATTCCGCCGGAAACAAAAATAGCTCTACAGCAGTTGCTCTGTGAGATGAAAAATATACTGGGCGTAGAATCAGTTAAAGCGCGGGCGGACATGATAGATAGGTACACGCATGAGGAATTACTGGGACTTTTACATCGTCTTATGCCTATTTATGAAAAAGCAAAACAGTTGATATATGGCACATAGAGAAATCATCACAACCCAAAACGCCCCCTCGGCAATCGGCCCGTATTCGCAAGCAGTAAAAGCAAACGGTTTTGTTTTTTGCTCCGGACAAATTCCGCTTTCAAAAGACGGCGCGCTTGCGGAGGACAATATCAAAGCCCAGACGCGGCAGGTTTTGAATAATCTTAAGGCGGTTTTGGAGGCGGCCGGTTCATCGCTTTCACAGGTTGTGAAAACGACAGTGTATCTTTCAAACATTCAGAATTTTATAGAGTTTAACGAAGCGTACTCGGAATTTTTCAAAGACAATCCGCCAGCGCGCGCGACTGTTGAATCCCCGCACTTGCCAAAAGGGGCGATGGTTGAGATAGATTGTATAGCAACGGTATAATTTGACATTGCATCATGGACTTTTATCATCTTCAGTCCTTTACAACCAAAAAGCGCGTTGATGAAAAAGCGTCGTATACGCAAGACGAGAATGGAAATCCATTGGACGTCGTTTATGATTACAATTACATCAAAGCGCGGCTGAATTTTTACGATCTTCGCCATACTCCGATTTCGCACTTAAAATACATGGATTTTTTTCCGATTCGCGATCGCTCCAAAATCATCACAAAAGGCGAGGGCGCGACTCCTCTATACCGTTTGGAGGCGCTAGGAAAAGAATTGGGGCTTTCGCGCTTGTACATCAAAAACGAGGGCATGAATCCGACCGGCGTTTTTAAGGATCGCGGCACCTGCGTTGAGATTACAAAAGCCCGCGAGATTGGAGCAAAGGCCGTGTGCGTTGCCTCAACCGGCAACATGGCCGCCTCGGTTTCCGCTTATGCGGCGCAAGCCGGGCTTCCTTGTTACGTTCTTGTTCCCGAAGGGACGCCGGTCGGAAAACTCGCGCAGACGCTTGTCTATGGCGCGCGCGTTTTACAAATTCGCGGGCACTATGATGATTGCGTGCGCCTTGCCCGCGAGATGGCGGAAAAATACGGCTATCACCTTTGCGGAGATTACGCCTTTAGGCGAGAAGGGCAGAAGTCGGCCGCTTACGAGATTATTGAACAATTAGGCTGGCAAAGTCCGGACGTTCTCATCTGCCCGGTCGGATTCGGCACTAATCTTGCCGGGATTTACAAAGGATTCGTTGAGTTTCAAAAACTGGGGTTTATTGATCGTCTGCCGGTTATTGTAGGCGTTCAGGCGTCCGGATGTTCGCCGATTGCGGACGCGTATCAGCGCGGGAAACGCGTGTGCGTTCCGATTGAACGGCCAGACACGATTGCAGGCGCGGTTGCAGTCGGGAATCCCGGCGATGCGCCGTTTCTTTTTGAGGCGTTTTCAAAAACTCGCGGGTTCGCTATGAAGTGCGACGACGATGAAATTTTAGAGGCCCAGGCAATACTTGGCAGAAAAGAGTCTATTTTTGTTGAACCGTCGTCCGCGCTCCCTCTTGCAGGGGTTTTTCAAATGATGAAGGATAAAGAAAAGCGGCGGTTTTTAATTTCTAAAAGCGGTTCAGATTCTCCTAAAATTGTGCTAATCGCAACCGGAAATGGGCTCAAAGATCCGCGCGCCGTGTTGAAAAAATACGCGACTCCTCCGTCGGCGGACCCGAATATGAGCGAGATTGATCGCTTTTTGCGATTCAAGCTGTATAAACTCGGCACAAGTCCAAAAATTAGGGAACGCGAACGCATTGTTGTTGAAACAGGAGATGATATGAATTTGAAACGAGCCGATGAGCTTATCCGCCGCGAATTCGGGCTCACGCTCCCGAGGACGTATCTTGAAGATGTCCGGAAGCTCGCCCAAATTTTCAAACAAAAAGGCAAGCCAATTTCGCGCATTGATTTTCAGCGCATCATAGAGGATACTCTGAAAGAACGCGCAAAACGAAAGGTGCTGGAGTTTAAGGATTTCAAAGTTGAGACATCGCTTAACGCCCGTCCCAGCGCGCGGGTTTCTGTGCGGCAAGGTCTCCGGACGTATGAAGGATGCTCTGAAGGCGTAGGTCCTTTTGATGCCATAATAAACGCGTTCAAAAAAGCGATACCGTCCATGCATTCTCCTAGTTTTGAACTTACAGATTATATTGTTGAAATTGATTCGGCAAAAACCGACGCCACTGTGAAAGCGACAATTACAATGCGGGATGAGCTCGGCAATAAAGTGATCGGCACAGGAACATCGCCGGACATTATCGTCGCATCTGTCCTGGCATATGAAGAAGGATACAATCTTTTACTGAACAGCCATGAGAATTCGTAAGTTGGCAATCGTTTTTATTATATTAGGAGGAGCTGTCTTTAACGCTCCATTTTTTGTTTCTGCCGCGAAAAATACAGTCGTTCCTGACGCCGGCGAAGACAAAACTGTATTTCTTGGCGAGAGAGTGGAATTCAGCGCGATAAAAAGCGTTTTTCCGAGTGAGTTAACAGAGGCAGAGGTTGAATATTGGTGGAATTTTGGCGACCGTTCTCCGGCGCAAAAAGGAATAACTGTTTCGCGCGCATATGCGAAGGAAGGCGATTACACCGCAGAGGTTATAATCAAAACTCCGATTGGAGATTTTGTTGACAGTGTAATCATAACAGTTACCGCGAAAACTCTTTTTATGATCGTAGGACGGGATGAGGACGCGATTCATTTTACGAATCTTATAAATCAAGCGGAGAGGCTTGATTTTTTGATAACCACAGTTGTTGTTGACGATCGGAACAGCGATATTACTTTTGAGGATCGGATACTGGGCGATATTCTTGATCATAAATCGGAACTCGCCCGCGCGCGGCTGATTATCGGATGGACCAAAGGCAGTACCGAGATGAACTCGCTCCTGCGGCTTGAAGCAGGATTATTAAGCAATGCCTCTATTGTAATCGCAAGCGATTCGCCTGGCCTTACAACAAGAAGAGGAGAGCGGTTATACGATATTGTAAAGCCTAAAAATGTTGCCGCGGTTCTGCCGTCTCTTCTGAAAACCGCGCTTCAAGGAGAGGCAAGTGGCGATGTTATAAGCGCAATTCAGAAAGAGGGGAGCGGTTTCACTCTTATTGGAGTTCATTCCCGCCGCAATGGAAACAAAGTTACTTTTTACAATTTTTTCTCGCATTTTATCAATGCTCTTGTCAAGAGAGGCGTTTCTGTAAACACAATTCTTCTCATTTTAATGCTCCCGATTGTTGCAACAATAGTTTCGTTTTTCCGTCACGTCGTCGGAATCAAATCGCTTGGCGTATATATTCCGAGCATCTTAACGATCACGTTTGTTGCCATTGGGATTTATGCCGGGCTTTTTATTATTCTTCTTATCGTCGCAATAGGAACTTTAATGCGCATCGCTTTGCGGCGTCTGCGGCTTCAGTATCTTCCGCGCATGGCGGTTACAATCACTGTTGTTTCGTGCGCAATTTTAGCGCTCTTTTATTTTTCCGTTGATATTCCGAATTTCTCGCTTGTTTCCATTTCAGCGTTTCCAATGCTCATTCTCATAATGCTTGTGGAAGAATTCGTGAAAGTGCAGATTGAAGAAGGCGCGCGCGGAGCGTTTGTTCTTACCTTGGAGACGATTCTTCTTTCAATGGTCAGTTATTTTATCGTGAACGGAACATTTTTCCGCTCGTTTCTCATTTCCTATCCTGAAATTATTTTTCTCTCATTTTTGGTCAACATTTTTCTTGGAAAGTGGACAGGTTTGCGGCTTTGGGAATATTACCGTTTTCGCGAGGTGATTGCGGCTATGCATTTGAAAGAACGTAAATCATCATGAACATCTTTACGTATGCGAAGCATGGGCGGCAGATTCTCGGGATGAATTCCCGCAATTTGGAATTTATCGCTCCGTTAAACAAAAGGGCCGGAAAACGCGTCGCTGACAATAAACTTATCGCAAAACGCGTGCTTGAAGAATCCGGAATTCCGACGCCTAAAACTTATCACGTAATCACATCGCTTCGGGAGGCGCGTTCTCTCAATCCGGACGAGTTTCCTAAAAGTTTTGTGTTAAAACCTAATCGCGGATTTGGCGGAAGCGGCATTCTCGTCGCCTACACCAGGCGCGCAAACGGCGCGTGGCTTGACAACGATCTGCGCGAGATATTTTGGGAAGATATACAAACGCACTCGCAGGATATTCTTGATGGGCGATTCGGCGCTGTTGACGTTCCGGATATCGCGTTTTTTGAAGAACGATTGTCGGCAGATCGCATCTTCAAACCGTTTGCTTATAGAGGAGTGCCGGACATTCGCGTCATTGTGTATAACCGCGTGCCGATTATGGCAATGTTGCGGCTACCGACTCCGGAGTCCCACGGCAGAGCAAATCTGCATTTGGGCGGCATCGGCGTTGGAATTGAGATTGAAACAGGAATGACAACGTGCGCGATTCAGTACGGCAAGGTTATTTCAAGCGCATTTTTTTCAAACATTACGATTCCGATATGGGACGAGCTCCTCGCTATCGCAATCCGGGCGCAAGAAGCGACGAGTCTTGGATTCGCTGGCATTGATATTGTTCTTTCCCGACAGCGCGGGCCAGTGGTTCTGGAGGTTAACGCGCGCCCCGGGCTTTCCATTCAATGCGCAAATCTTACAGGATTGAAAGAACGTCTCATGCGCGTTGCCGGGCTTCCTGTTGATTCTCATGAACGAGGCATTCACTTGTCAAAAAGTCTGTTTGGCGGACAAAGAGAGACGAAGGTCAAAGGAACGATTAACGGCATGAGTATTGTCAAAGTAACAGAGACCGTGTACTTAAAACATAAAGATGATACGCAAAAAGTTGTGCCTGTGAAAGCTAAAATTGATTCTGGCGCGCGATCATCTTCCATTGATTACGATCTCGCGTCTTCTGTCGGATATGGGGATGTTGTCCGCTATATCAAACAATTTAATTTAGACGCGCCAATGACGGAGAAAGAGGCCAGAGAGCTTGCTCACCGCATCAAACAAGATATTCAGTTTCATCCGGAGATCAAAGAGATCAAAGTTGTGCTCTCTGCAACAGGAGTGACTCTTCGGGTTACAGTGCCGCTTCTCTTTGAATTAAAAGGAAAACGCATTGAGACAGATGTTAATTTGATCAGCCGGGAACATTTAACATATGACATGATTATCGGTCGGCGTGATCTTGGCGGATTTCTCATTAAACCGCGCGAGAAACAATAACCGCAATTGTTTTACAAGAATAGCGCGGTTTGGTATGATTGACGCAATAATTCTATGCTTTTTTTAAGCCAGCTTCTTGGAGCAAAAGTTACAGACAGCGCGGGCAAAGGACATGGAACCATCCGTGACATTATCGCTACGCATTCAAGTAGTTACCCGGAAATTTCAGCGCTTGTCATTAAAAATAGTTCTGTAACGAGCGCTATTCCGATATCCTTTATTGAGGATATTGTCGGGCGCGAAGTGCACCTTAATACGACAGATAATAAACTCATTCCATACAACAATCAGAAGTCTGATATTCATCTTCGGAGAGATGTTTTAGACAAGCAGATAGTTGATGTAAAAGGGATTCGCGTTGTCCGGGTTAACGACCTTCATATACGCAAAGTCGGCGCGGCGTATAGAATTATCGGCTTTGATGTAAGTATGAAGGGGCTTTTGCGGCGGCTCGGCATCGGAGTGCATGACGGCGCGAGTCGTTTTAAGGGGCGCTACATTGAATGGAAAGACATTCATCTTGTAAACACGAGCGTTCCGTATATTCAACTCGTGAAGCCGTCAGCGGAACTCGTAACGCTTCATCCGTCAGACATCGCAAATATCGTTGAGGATTTAAACCTCCATCAGGCGGTTGGGTTTGTGGGGCAACTTGATAAAGACATCGCCGCGAAAGTTGTTGAAGAACTCAATCCGGAAGCCCAGAAGAAGATTTTTCCCCGTCTTAAAATTGAAGATCAGATTACAGTTCTTGCGCGAATGTCCTCAAATGAGATCGCCGACATTTTACGCACTGTTTCGCGCGAGAAGGCCCGCGAACTTTTAGCGAAATTTCCGGAAGAAGATGCTCTGCGCGTGAAGATGCTTCTGCGCTATGATGAGGAGAGCGCCGGCGGCATCATGCATCTTGAATTTTTGAGCGTTCCGGAAACATACACCGCTCTACAAGTCAAAGAATTCGTAAAGCAAGAGAGCGTGCGTTTCGGTTCTCTGTTTTATATTTATGTTACTGACGGCGCATCTGGAACGAGTAGAGTTCCGACTCAAGGATCGCTTAAAGGCGTGATATCGCTTCGCGCGCTTCTTACGGCGGACGACTCAAAAACAGCGCGGGAGGTTATGAAGTCCCGCGTGCGCACAGCAAAAACAGGGGACGATTACATGGACGTTGCAAAATTCATGACAAAATATAATCTTTTTTGCGTTGCTGTGTCTGATAATAAAGGAAGGATTTTGGGCGTTATCAACGTTGACGACATTATGCGTCTGCTTGTGCCCCAGGCCTAATAGACTGTCTAAAAATTCGTTTTTTGTCATTGCGAGCGAAGCGAAGCAATCTATTTATTGCTTGAACAAGAGATTGCTTCGTCGCCCTGCTCCTCGCAATGACAATTCTGGGATAGTCTGGCGTAATTTTTATGTCTTTCAAAAAACGATTGTTACTATTTTTTGCCGTCATCGGGCCCGGCATTATCGCGGCAAGCGCGGATAACGACGCTGGAGGCATCAGCACATATTCGTTTGTCGGATCTAATTTCGGCTATAGTTTGTTGTGGGTTCTTTTTTTAACAACCTTCAGCCTGGCAATTACTCAAGAGATGGGCGCGCGGGCTGGGCTTGTAACAGGCAAAGGGCTCGCGGCTCTTATTAGAGAACATTTCGGGTTAAAGCTCACAGTTTTTGCGATGTCGGTGATGCTCATTGCAAATATAGGGACGATTTCAGCCGAGATCGCCGGCATAGCCGCAGGTTTAGAACTTCTTGGAGTATACAAATATGTTAGCGTGCCGCTTGGAATTTTAGTTATTTGGTTTGTGCTGTATAAAGGATCATTCCGCAAAGCAGAGCGTCTGTTTTTAATCTTTGCGCTTTTTTATATTGTCTACATTATAAGCGGTTTTTTGGTTGGCGCGGATATTCGCGAAGTTCTGCGCGCGTCGGTCGTTCCGACTTTGCGTGGCGATGCTCCATACCTTATTGCGTTGATCGCGACTGTAGGCACAACAATAACGCCTTGGGGCCAGTTTTTTATTCAATCGTACGTGGTTGACAAAGGGCTCACTGTGAGAGAGTATGTTTACGAGAAAATTGAAGTCTACGCCGGCGCCGTGCTCACAAATATCATCAGTTTTTTTATCATCATCACCACAGCAGAAACTCTCTTCAAGCACGGAATTCATATTGAAACGGCCTCGGAAGCCGCGCTTGCCTTAAAGCCGTTAATCGGCGATTTTGCCCAGGAACTTTTCGCATTCGGCCTGCTTGCCGCATCTATGCTTGGCGCCTTTATTCTTCCGGTTGCGACTTCATACGCGCTTTGCGAAGCGTTCGGTTTTGAAGGCGGATTTGACCGTTCATGGAAAGAAGCGCGTACATTCTACAGTATTATTTTAATTGTCTTAATTATCGGAGCGCTTCCGGTTTTAATTCCGCGAGTATCGCTTATTAAAATTATGCTCGGCTCGCAGGTGTTAAACGGAATTCTACTGCCCATTATTCTTATTTATTTAATGCGAATCATGAACAATAAACGAATCATGGGCAAGTACGTAAATTCGCGCGTTACAAATATCATCGGCGGCGCTACGATCGCAGGGCTTGTCGCGACGTCTGTCGCGATTGTGTTCACATCGTTTGTGTAATATGTCAAATACTTTTGGGCAACTTTTTCGTATCACAACATGGGGAGAATCGCATGGAGTAGCGATCGGAGTTGTTATTGATGGGTGTCCCGCCGGTTTAGAGCTCTCGGAGGATGATATTCAGAGAGAATTAGATCGTCGGCGTCCGGGACAGAGTAAAATTGCATCTCCCCGCAAAGAGCGAGACCGCGCTGAAATTTTGAGCGGCGTTTTTGAAGGAGTAACATTAGGCACTCCTATTTCTATTATAGTCAGAAATGACGATGCTCGACCGGTGCATTATGAAGAGTTGAAAGACGTGTATAGGCCCGGGCACGCGGACTATACGTGGGAAGCAAAGTACGGTGCGCGCGACTGGCGCGGAGGAGGACGCGCTTCTGCTCGGGAAACAGTTGGGCGAGTTGCGGCCGGAGCGATTGCGAGGAAAATTTTGGAGCGTGTTGGAGTGGAAATTGTTGGATTTGTAAAGCAGGTGGAAAACAGTTTAATTTCAGCCAATATAGTTAAAACCCTAGAAAATGCCATAGCTTTGCGAAAAGAAGTTGAAAGCAGTATTGTTAGATGCCCGGATAAAAAAGTTTCAGACCAAATTATTAAGTTAATTGAAAGAGCGCGCAAAGACGGAGATTCGGTGGGAGGGATTGTTGAAGTAGTTGCGGTTGGCGTGCCGGCTGGGTTAGGCGAGCCTGTGTTTGATAAACTCTCCGCGGATTTGATGAAGGCGCTCGGATCAATTCCGGCGGTTAAAGGTGTTGAAATCGGGAGCGGATTTGCATGCGCCGCGATGCGCGGGAGCGAGCACAATGACACCTTTCAAAAATTTTCCCCTCCTTACGAAGGAGGGGTTAGGGGAGGTTTGGTTACAGAAACCAACAATGCCGGCGGTATTTTGGGGGGTATTTCAAACGGCATGCCGATTGTTGCGCGTATCGCAATAAAGCCGCCGTCCAGCATCAGCCGCGAGCAGAGATCAGTTGACAAAAGCGGTAATCCGCGCACCATTCGTGTCGGCGGCCGCCACGATCCCTGCGTCGTCCCCCGCGCGGTTCCGATCGCGGAAGCCATGATGGCGCTGACGCTGGCGGACCATTGGTTGCGCGCGCGAGTAAGTAAAGTGGATTGACAAACAATATCAAAACAGTATAATCATAAAACTATGGCTACAACAACATTACAAATTCCAATAACAAAACGCGTGCGCGATAACGCAACAAAAGCCGCTCGCGAGCAGGGTTTCTCATCTCTCCAAGAAGTCGTGCGTGTATTTTTAAGCAAATTTGCGGATCGGTGCATTGATATTTCTTTTACTCCGCCAGCTGTTCAATTATCAGAAAAAAATGATAAGCGCTATGCTAAAATGGTTGAGGATTATAAAACTGGAAAGTTACCGGTGAAATCATTTACTAATGTAGATGAATTGATGAAAGAGTTAAACTCATGAAGATAGATTTTGACAGGACATTCAACAAGGCCTATAAAAAACGTATTTTTCAAAATGCAAAACTTGTTGCGAACACAAGAAACAAAATTGCGTTATTTAAAGAAAATCGTTACCACCCTTTGCTTAATGACCATGCGCTTGAAGGTAAATTAAGTCATCTTCGCGCTTTTTCTGTTACTGGAGATTTTCGCATTGTATATTATCCTGTCAGTGAAGATCATGTATTGTTTTTAGATATCGGCACGCACAATCAGGTGTATTGAGTTATAATCAACCGTAATAAAATCGCACGATTGCCTTTTGTTTCTGAATAACAAGGGTGGTTTACGCGATGAACTTTTATGAAAAATAAAGTGATTAAGCCGTTTCTTTTTGGTTTGCTTTTGTTTATACCGCCTATAATTTTATACTTCTTTATAAAATGGGATCCATTGATCTATAAAGAAGATGAAGTAATTCCTTTATCTATATATTTACTTACAATAATTTATTGGGTAGTATTTTTTCAGATTTATAAATTCAGAGAGCGTTCTAAAGAAAGAACTTGGCAACTTGCCCAATTTTTGAGTGAAAAATGGACAGTTGAAAAAAGAGAGCAGGAAAGGCTTAAACTTACATCAAATTTTCTTTTTATGCACGAGTTAAAAGATGAATACCCAGAACTTTTTGAGGACGCATTTTTAAAGTTACCTTAAGAGAGTGTTGAAAAAGTATACTTTATAGTCTCCTCCCTTTACGAAGGGAAGACTGGGAGGGGTTTAAATATGTATAAAATTTCGCACGCGCTTTTTAGGACAAAGCCGTCAGATTAACTTGATAATTCCCTGCGGTTTTGCCGCAGAAATTTTGAATTGGCGATTTGACACAAACTCCTACAACGCTACAATTGTATCACTATGAAACAAGATTATATTACAACCAATATCCGTTTGCCAAAAGCATGGCATAAGGAGCTCAAACGTTGTGCCATGGAGCGCGACGAGAGTTTGGGGGAGTTGATCCGCAGATTAGTAAAACCGTATGCTATAGTTTTTGAAGACATAAGAAGAAAGGATCCGAAGAAGGGTTTTGATGATCTGCTGGGTATGATTAGTAAGCATGAGGCGATGCATGCTTCTAAAAAAAGGCGCTTGCCTGCGAAAGTGAACTCTCTCGCTGACTTGGCAAAGTATGCCCAAGCCTTTGGTACAGATGTCTCTTCTCATATAGATGATATTGTATATGGAGAAAGTTTTAATTGATGCGAATTTTATTATAGCGCTTCTTTGTTCTGAGGACTCTTGCCATGCAAAAGCGGTAAGTTTATCAGAAGAACTCCCGCAGAAACAGGTTCAGTGGGTATTAAACAATGCAATTCTGTATGAGATATTAACTGTATTAAGCAAACGGAGAGTTAAACCATTAGCGCGTTTATTTTATCAAACAGTAAAGCAAGAAGGGGTTGTCCAATTTGTTTATATCACTCATGATATAGAAGAGAAAGCATTTATTTACTTTGGTCGTATGCGTTCTAATAATATTAGTTTTTTTGATTGTACTCTCTTTGCCACAGCGGATGCATATAATACTAAGTATATCGTGAGTTTTGATAGACATTTACGGAATAAAACAGCCCATACTATCATTCATGCCCCAAACCAGCTTTCCTAAAAAAGAAGAGGAAATCCTAGCCTTTTGGCAGGAGAAAAAGATTTTTGAGCAAACCCTTACGCAAACCGCCCCAAAGGGCGATTTTGTGTTTTACGACGGACCGCCGTTTGCAACTGGACTTCCGCATTACGGACACATTATCGCGGGCACAATCAAAGACGTTATTCCACGCTACAAAACGATGCAAGGGTTTAGGGTGCAAAGGCGCTGGGGCTGGGACTGCCACGGCTTGCCGATAGAGAATTTAATAGAGAAAGAAAAGGGCTTTGAAACGAAAAAAGATATTGAGGCGGATATTGCCGGGTTTAACAAAGCGTGCCGCGATTCTGTGTTGCGATACAGAGAGGAGTGGAAAACATCAGTTGCAAGAACAGGCAGATTGGTTGACATGGAGCATGATTATAAAACCATGGACAACCGCTATATTGAAGTTATATGGTGGATTTTTAAGGAATTATGGAAAGAAGGATTGATTTATGAAGGGTATAAGTCCATGCACTTATGTCCCCGGTGCGAGACCACGCTTTCTAATTTTGAGGTAACTTTAGGATATAAAGAGGTTAAGGATTTGGGGGTGACGGTTAAATTTAGAATTACGAATTACGAATTACGAATTACGAATATCCCAAAAGGCGCGGATGTGTACATGCTTGCGTGGACGACAACAGGGTGGACACTACCGGGGAATATGGCGTTAGCGGTAGGGAAGGATATTGAGTATGTGGCGATGAAAACTCAAAGTTCAAAACTCAAAGTTCAAAACTACAACTCAAAACTTAAAATTGGCGGAGAGTATTATATTGTCGCGCGCGAGCGGGTGAAAGAAATTTTTACAGAAGAAGAATGTGAAGTTATCGCAATCGTCAAGGGCAGTAATTTTATTGGGTTGGAATACGAACGATTGTTTGACTTCTCGCGCGAGCAAATTAAAAACGATCCGAATTTCAAAAATGCTTTCAAAGTGTACGCGGGTGATTTTGTGTCAACAGAAGAAGGCACAGGAATTGTGCACATTGCGCCTGGGTTTGGCGAAGACGATTATCAATTATCACTCAAGGAGCAACTGCCGTTTTTACAGCACGTCAATCATGACGGCACGTTCAAATCCAGCTGGCGCGGATGTTGAGGTGATTAAATATCTCGCGGCTCACAATGCGCTTTTCAAAAAAGAGAAATATGCGCACTCATATCCTCACTGCTGGCGGTGCGACACGCCGCTTATTAACTACGCCACGTCAAGCTGGTTTGTAAAAGTTACGGCGCTTAAAGAGC
>Ga0076140_135_pt2 | contig 7668 bp, 7 predicted proteins | sample RifGroC2_FD_67726 | JGI IMG/M metagenome (GOLD analysis project Ga0076140, IMG submission 67726) | Parcubacteria bacterium GW2011_GWC2_44_17
GTCCCGGATTCATCTATAATTATCGTAACTTTGTTTGAAGTTTTATTCATTAAGAATTTACTCTAATAATGAAACGGTTGGTTCAAATTATTGATTCAACATCTTGCAGATTGAATCTGAATTTGTAAACCACTGGCACGCGCGGGGAATGGCATTGGGAAAGAGAACGGTTTAATTGTGGACGAGTGGAACCAACCAAGTCAACACATATATTTATTTGTTTGTGCACGCAAGATAATATGCAGAGCTACAAAAAGGCGAAACTGATGATTCCCATACAGAATTAACAATACGTATGCTTGTACTATTATTTATGCCAGTAGCATCGGTCCATAAATTACAATTCAAGGTAGAATTATGCACCCAGATATAGTTAGAACGATACGAATTACCTGGTGCTGAACTCGCCCACTCCTCAAACGAACGCGCAAAATGGAAATCACTGCCAAATTCAGCTTGACACTTTTCATCCGCTCCAGATAAACCACCAACTTGGGCTCCATTATAGCCAATAGTGGTCCATACAGATTGATACACTTTACCCCCTCCCACGCCTATCGCATCCTTAATCGCCTTCTGCCCTTGGAAAAGCGTAGGCGCGCCGGCGATGCCATCTGCGGGGTTGCCTATAACGCCGACATCCTGCGCAAGAGTTCCTGATGCGCCGGGGCCGCCGCCCGGATCCTTAAACGACCGCGCCTCGCGGATCAAAATAGAGCCGACGGACGCGAAAAAAATAACCGCCATCCCGACTCCGCACTGGGCTAATATACTGCGGAAAGATATTTTTTGCATACAAAATTATTTCAGCGATTGCCATTACGGGAGATCCATAACGGCATAGCTATTATTTTATGATACATTGAAAATTTTAGCCAAACTACGGACATATTATTTGACAAAAACGTCAGATATTGACAGCTTCAACATCCTATCCTATAATGCCCACTGCAGTCGAAGGACTGCTCATATTGCCCGGTGATGCCTGTATCAGGCTATAGACGGGCTATTTTATTTTAAAAATTCTTTCTGAAATTTCTTAATATCAAAATATCTTGTACTTGAAAGAATTAACTCTTTGGAAATATTATTCTTTACCGCAAACACAATTACTTTTTTACCAGCGCTTCTTAACTCCTTCACCAAATAATCAAAATCGCTATCACCAGAAAACAATATCAGCGTATCATAATGCGGCAAGTGTTTAGTGGCATCAACGGCAATCTCTACATCAAAATTTGCTTTCTTCTTTCCTTCTATTATTTTTATTGGTTTAGACACAATGTGATATCCGACTCTTCTCATAAAAGCTAAAAAATCACCGTGCGCTTTTGTTGAAAAACTCGGACTATAAAAACGAATTTCAACTAAAGAACTCTGCTTAAAAAATTTAATTAATCTTTTGAAATCAACCTTGCGCTGTAGCCGTTGAACTCCTTTTTCTAAATTCGCTACATCAATTGAAACAAAAACTCTTCCTAAATGTTGCCAATTCAGAATATAACCATAATTGTTTTGATTTATACTCATGAGTTAAAATTACTGCCCACGCCATGTCGTAACAACTTTGTAACCGCTTCCGCTGAATCTCATCCATCCGACAAGCTCGCCGTAGGCAAAGCCGTCCAAGCGATTATTGTACACATACACCCCGCCGCCTGTGGGCTTCATATCAAGCCATCCGGAAAGTTCCCCATAAGCAAAACGATTATTGACATCTATCACACCTCCTCCCGGCGGCACTGGCGCGCTACCCCCCATCGTCAACTATTCTCCGCTCCAAAACCACTTCGTCGGCAATCAAACTGCCGTTAATCGTGAGTGGATTGTTGATTTTTCCTGTGAAAATTTTCTGCTCTGCAAAAAACGTGCCGGAGATCTGATTTGGACCAAGAGTGATTGCCGGATATTTCAGAGAATATATGTCGTCTTCTGTATTCGGAAGCCCATCCGGGCCATTGTCTAAAGACTCAAGCACCTGATACTCATCGCACCATTTTTTCGGACGAGGATCGGAAGACGGGTCAGTGCAATCTGCGCTCTCATCAATCGGGTAACCTGTAATATAAACACTCCCGCGCACAATCCAGCCAAGCGCGGCGATACTCTTAATACTTGAGGGAGCGCCGGACCCATAGAAAATATCTGCGTTTATGTAGAGGTTGCCGTCTATAACAATGGTGCCTGATCCGCCGTCGGTCTTTATTTCCATTTCGCGATCAACGACAAAATCTCCGTTTACGGCAGAGCCGTCGCCGTTATAATCAATTGCGCCTGCCTCGCCAGAGCGGCAACTGTATACATTTCCATTAAGTTGAATTACTGGCATTGCGCTCTCGCTTCCAAAAATTTGGCTTGCGCTACACTCGCCGCGTTTTTCCATGCCACCGGTTTTTAGAACCTCACTATACACATTCGTATAATCAATCTTAGCAAAATCAGGCGCGGATGGATTCCGGTCCAGTTCCAGAATCGGATTTTCAGAAAACACATACTGCGGTCCGGATCGGGGAATCAAAATATTATCCACGACGCCTTTGGCTGTAATAAAATAATCGCCGACGTAAAATCCATTACTTACGTCTGGAAAATTCTTAAAGCAAATATCCGCGTTTGAGTGAATGTCGCCCCTGCCTGTTACCACAAATCCAGCGTCGTTCTGGCCGCTCCCGGCAAGATGGGAAACGGAATTTGACGCTACGGACAACACTGTTCCATTTAGCGCTTCGGCTTTTGCCGTTGACTGATTTGTAAGCAATGTACACTGCGGGACAGGCTCATCAGTTTGTTCGTTGATGACAAGAATAAACGAACCTTTGCTTTTTACGCTGACAGAGCAGTCTGTGGAAACTGTACAATTAGCATTAACGTTTGCGCAGTTTGGATCGGCGCTGTCTCCAATACCCCAAATGAGAGCTGTCTTGTTACTCCCGGATTGCGCTTCGCAAAGACGCGTAACTTTCAGAGTATTTGGTTCTTTAGTCTTTAATGTATCATCAGTTACAAACGAATTTTTCGTATCAAAAAAATCGGTTTTCACGCTGTCTGGATAATTATCGCGAACTTGAAAATCTTTAATTCTGCCCCACGGCGCGCCGGTAAATGAAAAATCAATTTGATAAGTAAGTTCGGATTCGCGGATAGAAATAAGTTTTTTTGAAAGAGTAATCGCCGGGGTTGTTTCCGAAATGAAGTAATGAATGTCTGCATTTTTCTCCGCGTTATCTGTATCGCACACTGTATTGATCGGAAGCGCGGGATTTTAAGGCAGGTTCCTGGATCATCCGCGCAGTTGGCAGAAGAACCGCCGAAACGAAATTCTGTAGCGACGCCGACATCCTGCGCGGGAAATGCTGGAGTCCATAATGTTCCGTTGTCTGACTCCTGAACATGGAGTACAAATGTCGGCTTGTCTCCGGCGCCAGCCCCCTCAATCGCGTCTGCCGGAAGCGACGGAAACCCCCATGAGAGTGTCGCGTCCAAAGGATACATAACGTTCTCATTATCCGAAGTATTTCCCGGCGCGGGATAAAGCGACTCATCTTTATATAAGGGCGGATCGTAATCATGAAAGATGTATGGGCAGACGGATTCGGTTGAAAAATTCCATGGCCCGCCGGATATCTCAGAACCATCAACTGGATTCACAGCTTTCACTGTCCATAAATACGATGCGTTAAAATCAAGGTACTGCGCGCCGCTGATAAGATTTGCAAAATTCAAAAAACGATCTACCCCCATACCAAGCGCCAAATCCGCAGAATTGGCAAAAGTATAAACAATCGCCGGAAGCGCTGGCGCTGTCTCGGTCAAAGTAACTTCATATTGTATCGGGTCGCCAGGATACGAAAGAGCAATGCCGCGATAATCATTAAAAGATTCAGGCGGATCGCTGTCTTTCCATTTCAAACGCGGTTGATAGGGAACATTCATGACGGCAACATTATTATCTTGACATACCGTATCGTCGCTCTTGCAAACAAACGGCGCTTTCGGTAAAACTTGCAAAAGATCGCACTGATATACGCTTGCTTTATTTTTGCAATAACCGAGGGTCAAACCGTCGTTAAATACCCGACCAGCAGGAGAACTGTTATAGCAGGATCCGTCCGGTTGAACTATTCCGGAAGGGCACGCGGAAATATAGCATGTTTGCCCTGCCGGCAATGCTCCTTGCACCGCACAATTGTCAAAATTTGTGCAAATCCACTTTAGTGTACTATTTATATTAAATTGACCACATACTTCCCCTTTGCGGCATAAGACGCCCATATCAGGAAATGGACACCTAACTCCTAAAAACGCCGGAACGCTCGAGTTTGAAAGCGCGCTATCCGCATACGAGCTGTCCGCGCGGGTTGCTTTTACTTTAATACTATATGAATCATTTGACGCAAGCGGGAGCGCGCCAAAATTCGCATGATGATTAGTAACCACAAACGATGAAGAATTGGCGATGCCATTTGGCCAAAAAGTGCTGTCAAATTCTTTCAGGTACACTTCATAGCCAGTCGCGTTTAGAACTACGTTCCACATGCAGGTTACGGTGTATGCGACGTCGCTCCCGGAACAAACAATATTTTGCGGCACTGAAAGGGGAGTGGTAAAACTCCACACATCGCTCCAAAGCGACCATAAGTTAGTATCGTCTTCGTACCGCACATGCCAGTAATAGCGCGTGCCATAGGAGAGCACCCCGGACGCGATCTGATGTTCAATTTTGTTTACGTCCGGGTCAGTGATGGTGATCGGGCTTGTGGTAAACGCGCCTGTTCCAAAATCAAGAGTTGGATCAACGCTCAACTGCCACTCGGTTGCCTGATGCGTATCCAATGGATTTGGATCGTCAAATGGTGATGCTTTCAAAGTTGGAGTTATACCGACTGTAGTTTCAAGCGGTGTTGCGTCAGGAGGCGCAAGGTTTAGCGGTTTATCAGGTTGCGAGTTTGGAACCCATGAGCTCTTTACTTTATAATTAACCGATGCGCAGGTATCTCCTCCTCCCTGGCTTATCGGCTGTTTACAATTAAAACTTATCCATCCAAAATTCTCCCCCCACGCGTAGCCGGCAAATTCTCCGTTTGGTTGTATAATCACGCGCTCGGGCCCAGGAGGAGGTGCAAAATCAAGCCACCCCAAACTCTCGCTCCACGCCGCGCCGGAAAGATTTCCGTTTCCGTCATTTACAACCCCATAGGACGTACTGCACCCGCTCCCGTCTGTTTCGCAATTCAAACTAATCCAGCCGCCAAAATCGCTCCATGCCCATCCGGTCACTTTCGTATCTTCAACGTTCGCGCAATTTGTCGCGTCCGGCTTAAAGTCAATCCAACCGACTGTTTCGCTCCACGCTGTGTGATAAGTGTCGTCAATGTTGCAGTGAGAAGTCGCAGACGCATTTTTCGGCGCAAACAGAAATAGAAAAAATAAAAGAACAGGAAAAAACATAACGCTTTTTCTTTTCAGGTCGCGCAAACGGTTTCGGCGTGAATACATGGGCATGGGGGTGAAAATGCTTGACAAATTTATTGAATCTAAGATATACTGCTCTTCAGAATCTACATAAAAAGACACCTCTTCACGGTTCCGTCCTGAAGCGGTGTTTTTTCTTTTTGTGCTCCAATTTTTTTTGAAGATTGTTGATGAAAACTATCTTCTCTCTGGCTGTGTTTCTTAACAAGGATGAACATGTTTTGGAATAAGGGCTGATAACTTTATAGAGTTTGCCTCGGTCGTACAAAAACTTGACTACCGAATAAAAGTCTCCGTCGCTCGTTACTATAATCGTCTTATCAAAACTTTTTTCATAATAATCAATCGCTATTTGCAAAACCATATCAGCGTCTACATTACCCTTATGGCTTCCGTCTTTGTTTGACAGCACTGGTTTAAATTTTAAGATATAGCCACTTTTTTGCAAGGAGCCGTATAAATCCTGATTCTCTGGAATATAACCGATAAACAAATAAGCCGTTGCCACTCGGTATTTTTCTGTAAGATACCTTCTAAACTTCTTGTAATCCAACTCCCAACCTAAACTTTGAACTCCTAAATGCAAATTCTGACTGTCAATATAAGCGTAATTGTTTAGTTTTTTGTTCATTTCTCAATCTTTCTTTAACGTTACAAACAGCGCGAAGATCGTATAAAACTTTCGGCGTGAATACATGGGCATGTGGTTAAAAATACAAAAATTTGACAGTAAAACAACCTATATGCTATATTACTTTTGTCCTGTTACGACAGGGCAGAATCAAACCTTCCCCGGTGAAAAATCGGGGAATTTTTATTTTCTTTTAATATACTTTGCAAGTTTTTTCAGATCAATAAACTTTGCTTGTTTAACTAATTCAAGCGAAACATGTCCTTTCACTGAAAATACAATACAGCGCTTCCCGTACCGTTTCAGATATTTAATCAATGCCTCAAACTTTGTTCGTACTGAATAGCCGACAATCTCAAGAAAATCCAAAAACTCTTTCTGTTTCTTATGATTAGGGTCATACGCGGTATAAAAAAATGCCTTCCAAAAATCTGTTTCATTTTTTAGATATTCTAAAAGACGAACAAAATCAATGTGCCATTTGAGCGTCTTTTGAGAAAAATAGATATTGGAAGCGTCAATGAAAATCGCTGTTTTGCCTTTTACTAACTCTCTGATCATAAACAAAAGTAAACAATTCAGTTTAATAAAACAGACACACTGTTTCGGCGAGAATATGCTGGCATGAACTCCGCGCGCTTGACAGTAAACATAATTTTGCTATATTAACTGATGCTTGTGGCTCGTAAGAGTTGTGTGGCTAAATCGTAAGTCGCAAACAAGCAACCTCCTCTGTGGGAGGTTTTTTTATTGTCTGCTTAAATCACCCCGCGCATTTCTCACTGCGCCGCGAATCTTCCTCCAACCTGGGATGATGCTCCAAAAATGCTTTGCGCCGTTTCCAACTTGTCTTACAATAACTTTAATCCTTCTCCTGTAGAGCAAATGGTGTAAACCCTTTGCATTAAAAACAATCTTTTCGTCTGGAAAAGCCGGACAATCCACATATCTTATTGTCAGAAACATCTCTTTTGCTTGTATTTTTATTAGCTTCATACTGTTCGTTTCATATTTTGTGAATCTCTATACCGTCACTTATACTCTGTGCCATTGTGCTTCCAAGAACATGAGCAATCTACACGCAGATAAATAAAGCTATCAGAAGAAGGGCAATATCCGTTCGGATTCGTACAACCAGGAATTCCCGAACATGGATTGCTTCTACTAGTAGAACTTGCTGTTTCTACATAGTCCAAAGTCCAATAACCGTCCTCCGGATTATATCCAGTTGGATATGGACATGATAGAGAACTACACGCTGTACCTGTTGCTAAGTTACCGCCGCCACCAGAAAAACAATACTCGCCCCCGTTATTAGCATATGTTGTTGTATTAGTGTCTGTTGTAGTTGGCCTTGAATCTATCATTGTACTACAATCATAGTCTTTGGAAGTGAAGTGCCAAGTTCCTTCAGGATTGGTCAGAACATCAAAATCATCACAGTCATCTCCACCTGCACATGCTTGTGCAATAAACGTGTCGCCGTCGCCGTCAATATTGCACACGGTCTCGGAACACGCGCCGTTTTTGCAGTACAATGGAGTAGCCGCGCAAAGAGAACCATT
>Ga0076140_136_pt1 | contig 4281 bp, 3 predicted proteins | sample RifGroC2_FD_67726 | JGI IMG/M metagenome (GOLD analysis project Ga0076140, IMG submission 67726) | Parcubacteria bacterium GW2011_GWC2_44_17
ATGGCCTGGTCTATGCCTTGCGATAAATACGCCCTCTCTTTCGGCCCAGCGCTTTCAAGGAAACCGTATAATTCCCTTAATCCGGGATTATCGTAAGACAATCCCACAATAAAAGTAGTCACCCCGAATTTAGCCAGCACCTCCCCCATCCCCTCCAGAAAAAACCGGCGGTATTGGTTATCTATGGCCGCCAGAGTCAAGCGGCACCTCTGCAGATAGGCCGGGATATCGTCAGTATAGAGCGAAACACTCAATCCCCGGTAATAGCGGCCCAGGAATTCCCTGGGAATAAAGGCCCCGGCCTTTTGATGTTCTTCGGGATTATCCGGATACAGCTTGAGCATTACCGCTCCCATACCCTCATAAAAATAAGGCCGGTAGCGCGGCTCTACCTTGCCGGCGATTTTCTCCACCTCTTGAACCATCTCCCGCGCGTCCAGGCGGCTGTTGTAATATAGACCGTTAATCAAGAGGCGATAGAAATACGGCCGGTATCTTTCCTCAAAACAGCCGGCGAGCTTCAGATATTCCTCTATAGCCACCGGCCTGATCGGCTCTTCCAGGTCAAAGACCAAGCGCAGGGTGAGCGTCTCGTATTTCTCGGGAGCGGAAATCCGGGAGATATTCTCCAATATCCGGTAAAAATCCCCGGGATGCTGATAATTAAAGGTCTCGGCCAGATAGAAATAGGAATATCCCGGCATCTTCAGGCCTTTGGCAAAATCTCCGGGCTTTATCTTACGCGCGTAAACCGCCGCCCCCAGAATAACAAATGCCGCAAACCCCCTTATTGTCCACAGCCTTAAAAGGCGGTAACGGGAAAACAGCTTATCCAGGGCCAGAGCCAAAGTCAGGAAAATAAAAGGGAACAGGCTGATGAGATACCTTTCTTCTATCAGCCAGGTCTTTTCCGAACCTTCTCCGTAAAACCGGCAGGAAGCGAACAAGATAAAGGGGAAAAGAAACAAAATCAATTCCCGGCAGCGCCAAAAATCCCGCAATCTCCCGCCTTTAGTCCGGGCAAGATAGACTAAACAAAACCAGTAAAAAAGGGTATAGCCGGCGTTAAGAAATTTAAAGAAAAGATTATCCAGCAGGCTCACCCAGAATATTTGGTTAAACCACAGACTGCGCAGGAAATACCAGGACAGCTTTATCCAGGTAACCGGCGCCGAATAATTCTTGCCTTCGCTAAATTGCGGCAGGACATCTGTCAGGCCTTTAAAACCAAAAGCCGCGTTATAAAAAAACCAGGGAGAGAATCCCAATAAAAACGCGGCCAGACAGACATAAAAACCCCTTTCCAGGAATAACCTCGGCCTCTGGATAAGCCAGATAATCCCGATTGCCGCCAGGGCGATCAGAAAGGTATAAGAAAAATAAAGCCCAAAGCCGCAAGTAAGGCCAAAAAATAAATAATATCCCGCGCCGCTTTTATTCTGAAAAATAATCTTATAAAATAGGTAAACGGCCAAAAAGACAAAAAACAGGCTTTCCCCGTGAAAACCCAGATAGAAATTATACCCGCACCAAGAAAGGGAGGAAAAGATGTATAAAAGCCCGGCAATAATTGCCGTCCTGCGGCTAAAAAATTCATACGCCAAGATAAAAAAGACCGCCAGGGCAGCCGCGGAAAATAACAACGGCACCAGCTTTAGAGCCAAGTAATTCGGCCCGAACAAAAGAAAAAAAGGCGCGGCCATAAGCCCAACCGCAAGCGTCCCGCCGCTGTAATTAAGGTATTGGTATTCAAATAAAGGCAAACTCGCCCCCTTAACGGCCTCCTTAGCCGCCACCCCCATTGCCAGGTCTTCAGAGTTATACAACTCGTCTATAGAGGTAAAGAGGACAGCCAGGCGGATAAGAATAAAACACAGGACCATCCAGAAAAGCAGTTTATATTTGCTCAAACTATCCCTTAACGCCATTTCCCGCCTTCAAGCATTCCTTGCTCAACATATTCCCGATAATCTTTATCTATACTGTTTAATAACCGCTTTTGAGCGCGGGGATCAAACTTAAGCTCAAAACCAATCCTATATCCCAATCCGATATAACAATACGGACGAAATTCTCGCCCTATCATCGCTATAGTTTCGGCTATCCGCGGTGGATTGTCAAAGAAATTCATATTCCTGCCGAATCCTTCATAAAAAAACGGCCGGTATTCCTCGGGGATCACCCCGCCTACCGCTATCGCCCGCGCGTACTCTTCAGAATAATCCGGAGAAAAAATGATCCCCCACCCTTTATACAAAGATGGATGGTATTCAGTCTTTATTTCCCGATCAAAGATTTTCGTTACTTCATTTATACCTTCTTCCCTTAACCTCCAGGCCAGTCCCGAACCTAAGCCTTCGTAAAATTGCCTTTTAAAATCTCCTTCTAATTTCTCGAAAGGTTCAAGATATTCCCCGAGATTATCTTTAACCCTTAATCCCACCTTGTCTCCGATAATATTATAAGAATACCCCTTATCCGCGAAGAACCTGCCGAATTTATTTAAAGAAACAAGGCTTATGTTGCCTATTAACCCCGTCCCCATGGTAACGATCAGCAAAATACCGGCCGGTAGAGCGGACTTCTTGGCTATTTTATCCGCGAAGATCCCTACGATCGCAAAAATAAAAGGGACCACCGGTATCAAATAACGATATCCGATATAATCCGACCACATTTCATGCTCTTTCCAGGGAACAGGGCTTAACGAATACCCGCTCAAGGCATACGCTAAAAAAAACAATAAAGGATATATTATTATACCTTGTTCCCTGAAAACGGATAAAGACGGCATTTCTACTTTTTTTAAGGTTATAGGATAGGCAAGGCTTTTGGCGAGGACAAGAAGACCTTTCCTATTAAACCACAAAAGACAAATAAGCGTGATTATAAATATCGCGTAGTAGGAATAGGATAAGAATATCCCGGGAATTCTAAAAAAATCGGGAAACAGAAAAGAGGCCGGCAGTTCATACGCCATAAGCCGCGACAACTTGAAGAATGCTCCTTGAAAATCGCAAAGCAAGACATCAACAAGCGGGTTCCTTCCGTTGATTTGAAGTATAGACGCGTTATAAAATAGGCCATAGTATATTGCCGGGCTAAAGCCTATGAGAAAACCCAAACAGTAAATTAAAAACGCCTTTCTCCGGAAAAATACTTGATCAAAGGCAAACCAAAACAAGAAAGAAAATGCTATGGTAAGCAAATATGTCTGAACAAACCACAGTCCAAAACCGGAGACTGCTCCCAGGATAAAAAAGTATTTCTTCTTTTCTTTGTAGGCGCGGAGAACATCCTCCCCTGAATCTTTTCCAAAAAATATAATATAAAAGATAAACAGGTTTAATATGGTAAAAAAATTTGCCTCCGGGTGCGCTCCCCAGGTAATCAGCGATGTCTTGGTGTAAAAAGGAACACAGAATATAAAGAGCAAAGCGGACAAGAGAGCTGTCCTGGAGTTAAAGAATCTTCGTAAAAACAGATACCACAAAACAAATGTCCCCAGCGCGAAAGAAAGGCCAACCGATTTTAGAGCTATGTAGGTCTGGCCAAAAAGCAGGAAAAAAGGCACCGCCAATATCCCTGCCACCAGGGTCCCGCCGGGAAAATATTCCACCCGGTAATCTAAATATTCCCAAAGAGGAATCAAGGGCCCTTGGATAATCTCCTTAGCCACAGTCCCCCGGTAAAGCTCCTCCTCTTCATACAACTCATCTAAAGAAGAAAATAAAACTGCCAGCCTTAAGGCGAGAAAGGCCAGGACCAATCCCGCCAGAAGCCAGAAACAGCCTTTCCCCCGCTTATCCTCTCGGCTCATTTTCTTAGAATTATCCGCAAGCCGTTTATCAAGGCGATTAATCCGGCCGCGAAGCAAATAAACGCCTTTACCCCGAATGCCCGAGGACGGGACAAAACCAGGGCATCAAAATTATAAACAAAGAGAATCCAGCATAGACCCGAAAGAATCAAGCCTATTCCTTTGATCTTATTTATCATCAATGTGCTCTATGATCGTCTGCGCCACATTCTCCGCCAAGAGGGCGTTGCCTTTTGCCGTGCAGTGGCCGAAGTCTCCGGCAAAGTCATCGTAAAAGTAATCCCTAAATCCTGTCTTTTTTACCGCCTCATCAAAGATGACTTTATTATCCACAAAACTGACCTCCCCTGGAGAGTCAAACATAAGCCTTAACCCCTCCACTTGCCGCCGGGGATATTGAACGCAAACCAGTTCTATCCCCTTCTTTAACACGATTTCTTTCAGCTTTCTATAATTGCGCC
>Ga0076140_135_pt1 | contig 1229 bp, 2 predicted proteins | sample RifGroC2_FD_67726 | JGI IMG/M metagenome (GOLD analysis project Ga0076140, IMG submission 67726) | Parcubacteria bacterium GW2011_GWC2_44_17
GTCGGTACCATATATTGCGCCGTAATCGGTCGCGTTAAATTCCGCGATATTCACTGAATAATTCTTTGATTTAATAGCGCCGTTCACATCAAGCGGCATAACTGGACTCGTGGTCCCAATCCCCACGTTGCCAGTATTATAATAAATATCACTCCCGGTTTCCACCCACGGACTTGCGTTAAAGGTTAGGTTGCCAGTCGGCGGAGCCAGTGTCGGCTCTGTCCATGCAAAAGCGATGTATGCGGCTATAAAAATAAACGCGAGCGTGAAGGAAAAAAATACTTTTTTAGAAATAAAACGCATGGGTTGAATATTTCATTGCTTTATAATTTTATTGTCGCAAATAAAATCATACAGCAGAAAGTTATAAAAAATTATCAAATTAAAAATTATCAATAATAACCACTCTCTCTGCTAAAAATTCCGAATCTCCTTTGATGTTATCGCTTGAGTATACCACAACTGTCGCTCCTGAAATAATATCTTCAGCCGATGCGGTCCCCTCAACAACTGTGATGAATTTTGCGCCGGGAGATACAACCTGCGGCGCGCTTTTCTTAACAAACTTGGTTTTATCGTCAAATGAAACTCTAGCCGCTGAATCGGCGATCAGATAGTTGCCGGCTGATTCTCTGCGCATCACAAAATAGCTGTCTCCCTTTTCTTCCACGCGTCCGTTATAAACATGAACCTCGTCTGGTATTGCGATGCCTGTTGCGGTTTTTTCTTCCTGAAAATCGGAAGGCGGAAGCGGCTTTTTTCTCGCAACAACATACACCGCGCCGATAAGCGCGAGTATCGTTATTAAAAGAATGATTTTATGTTTTTTCTTCAAAATTATAATCCTTGACATAATTTAATAATCTTGATACGCGTTTTTAACGCGATGACAATCTTATATACTCGTCAGGTACACAACCTTGACATAAAAATCAAATTTGCTATATTAATAATGAAAACTCACTTTGGATGGGCGCACGCGCCGGTTCAAGTGAGCTTTTTTATTTTATCCACAAATATTCTTTTTGCTTCCTTCCAATTTACCATCTTTTCAACAATAATTCTACTTTTAATTACCTTGTAAAATTTATCATCTCTCCCTGTGTATTTCCACAACACACTGCCCGCCACCATATCAGCAGTGTTTATTTCTGTATTTTCAATACTGTCTAAATGCTTAATGTTTACCTCTATCTTTAATAAATCTGTTATCAATCTATCAAACCGCT